>CEVX01007528.1_pt1 | contig 48336 bp, 40 predicted proteins | sample 356561 | NCBI WGS metagenome assembly CEVX01 (sample SAMEA2623886, study PRJEB7988) | marine metagenome | biome: marine biome (ENVO:00000447); feature: surface water layer (ENVO:00002042); material: "saline water (ENVO:00002010), including plankton (ENVO:xxxxxxxx)" | depth 5 m | reverse complement strand
ACTTAAATTTAATTTAAAGATTTTTTTATGAGCAAGCTATTCATTGTACCAACCCCAATAGGAAATTTAGGAGATATTACTTTAAGATCTATCGAAGTTTTAAAATCAGCACATCTTATTTTAGCTGAAGACACAAGAACTTCATCCAAATTATTAAAGCATTATGATGTTGATACACATGTAGAATCTTTTCACATGCATAATGAGCATAAAAAACTAGAATCTATAATTAATAAACTGAGAAGTGATTCTGAAATTGCTTTAATCTCTGATGCAGGTACACCTGGAATATCTGACCCTGGTTTTTTACTTGTTCGCGAATGTATAAAGAATGAAGTCGAGGTCGAGTGTTTACCCGGCCCAACAGCCTTTGTACCAGCCTTAGTATCTTCGGGATTACCTTGTGATAGATTCTCTTTTGAAGGGTTTTTGCCGGTTAAAAAAGGAAGGACAAAACGATTAAAAGAGCTATCTACCGAAACAAAGACAATGGTTTTTTATGAGTCTCCTCATAGAATTTTAAAAACTCTAAATGATTTATCAAATTTCTTTGATGTTGAAAGTCAAATTAGCGTTTCTCGTGAGCTGACAAAACTATATGAGGAAACATTTAGAGGTACAATTAAAGAGTCAGTTGAACATTTTGAAAAAAATAAATCGAAGGGAGAATTTGTAATTGTCCTTTCACCAAAATAAAAATATGGATACAAATACAGTTATTACAAATTGGACAAAGGGAACTACAGAATTTGAATGCATTAATCCAAATGGGGTTTCTACTATTCTTGGCACTAGTGCTGAAGGAGAAGAAAAGATAGCATCACCAAAGGCAATCATGCTTGGTTCGCTTGCTGTTTGCTCAGGTCTTGATGTTGTGGCAATACTTAAAAAAATGAGAGTTGAGCTCGACGATTTTAAGATTAATACTACAGCTTCATTAACGGATGAACACCCGAGGTTTTATAATGAGGTCACTGTAGAATATCATTTTTTTGGTCAAGACTTAGATAAAGAGAAAATAGAAAAAGCCGTTGATTTATCTGTGACAAGATACTGCGGTGTGATGGAAATGTTTAGAGGCTTTTCAAAAGTAAAAACGGAAATAAAATATAACTAGAATTGTTAGCTGAAATTCATAAACATATTAATGATAGTAGAATTAGTTTTGACGAAGTAGAGCACAATTATTTTATTGACGGACAGAAAGCAAAATTTTCCGTTACTGAAATTATAGATAAGTTCTTTCCTGAATTTGATTCTGCGTATTGGGCAAAGCGCAAAGCAATCGAAAAACTAAATCAAGACCATGTTGAATATGATTCCGAGGTGCTAGAAGTAACAATCAAACAAATACTGGAAGGATGGGAGAAAAAGAGAATTGAGGCAGCATCAAAGGGAACTATATTACACGAGAAGATTGAAGATTTTTATAATGAAAAACATCACGAGTATTACCCTCAGGAATTTGACTTTTTCAAAAACTTTCATAATAAATATAAAAAACTTCAACCCTATAGAACGGAGTGGAGAATTTTTGATGACAGCCTTTCATTAGCAGGAACCGTGGATATGGTTTATCAAAAAGAAAATGGTGAATTATTTATTTTTGATTGGAAAAGAACATCAAAATTAATTGATCAAAACAACCAGCCGATTCTTAAAAACTTCAGCTATGGTCGTGATGGTTTGTCTCACATTGCTGACAATAGTTTTAACAGATACGCACTTCAGCAAAATGTATATAAGTTCATTCTTGAAAAATATTATGATAAGAAAATAAGTTCAATGAATTTACTTGTCCTACACCCAAACTATACCAACTATGTACATTTAAAATTGCCAGAAATGAAAAAAGAGGCAGCATTTTTGATTGAACAAGCTAAAGAATTAAGCAAGTAACTTGGAAGAAAAACTAGACCCATACGCAGCATTAAGATTTAAGGAATTTAACTTTTTTCTTGTGATTAGGTTTATTCTGGTCTTTGGCTGGTCCATGCAATTTATTATTGTTGAGTGGGAGGTTTATAGCCTTACAAAAGATCCTTTGTCATTAGGTCTCATAGGTTTGGCTGAGGTTATCCCTGCAATTTCCACAGCTCTGTTTGCAGGGCATATTGTTGATCAACGAGAAAAGAAAATGCTGTTTGTTCAATGCATCACTGCCTTTTTACTGGTTGCTGTGGGATATTATTTTATAACCAGCCCTTATGCTTATGAAAATTATGAAAACTCTGAAATCTTAATTGGCATCTATATATTGGTATTTATTGGTGGATTTGTAAGAGCGTTTATTGGACCAACAATTTTTTCCTTAGTTGCTCTTATTGTTCCAAAACGTGTTTATCCAAATGCAGCTACATGGAGTAGCTCAACTTGGCAATTAGCAGTAGTGTTAGGGCCTGCCTTTGCAGGATTTTCTATTGCCTGGATTGGAGTTCACAACTCAATGGGAATAGTGTTAGGAGCAATAATTATTGGATTATTTTTGATCGGTTTTATAAAGAAAAAGCCAATTCTTAATCCTAAAATTGGAGAGCCAATTTTTCAAAGTCTTAGGGCTGGATTAAATTTTGTATATAAAACCAAATCTATACTAGTTGCATTGACCCTTGACATGGTTGCCGTTTTGTTTGGGGGCGCTATTGCGCTACTACCAATCTACGCACAAGATATTTTAAATGTAGGTTCTGAAGGTTTCGGAATTCTTAGAGCAGCCCCGGCTGTTGGCTCGGTTTTAATGATGGTAGCCTCAGCTCATATTCCCCTTACCAGAAATGCTGGTAAAAAGTTGCTCTTTGCTATATTCTGTTTTGGAATATCAATAATAGTATTTGGGGTATCTGATATATTTTGGCTATCGGTATTTGCTCTGTTTATGTATGGACTGACCGATGGAGTTTCAATGATTATAAGACAAACTATTTTACAATTAAAAACACCGGATGAATTTAGAGGAAGAGTTGCTTCTGTAAACTCAATTTTTGTTGGTTCATCGAATGAACTTGGTGCCTTTGAAAGCGGAGCAACTGCAAAATTAATGGGGACCGTTCCTGCTGTTGTATTTGGAGGAGTAATGACAATATTAACAGTTGGGGTTACAGCGATTAAATTCCCAACATTTAGAAAATTAGATTTAACAAAAGACATGAATGAAAACGAATAGACTATTAGTCGTAAGTGCTTTATTATTATTGCAAGCCAATCTATTTGCTTTACAATCAGACACCTTAAATTTAGATGAGGTTATGCTAAAGAGCGCTTTAATTAATCAGGCTAATCCAGCCCTTACGGTGTCAGAAATTTCTTATGCTGAATATCAAATTAGACCTGTGAATTTCCAAGATGCAATTGATTTTTCCGCCGGACTTTGGATTACAAATAGCGAAAATCAAGCGCAAGATAATCGTATGGCAATAAGGGGTTTTGGTGCCCGCTCTGCTTTTGGAATCAGGGGGTTAAAAATTATTTTAGATGGAATACCGCTCACAACACCAGACGGCCAATCACAAGTAGACAACATCCCTTTTCAGCTAATTGAGAATGTTGAGATTATGAAAAGTCTATCATCCACAAGATATGGAAATGCATCGGGAGGAGTAGTTAGTATAAACACCTTTTCTAATCTTACTAACAAGTATATTATGGAGGCTGGTTATGGAAGTTATGGTTATAAAAACATCAAAGGAACATACTCAACAAATAGCGAAAAGTCATCGACTATTTTAAACATTTCTCAGGCTGAGAGTGATGCATATAGAGACCATAGCAGCTACTTAAATAAGTCTTTATTTTTTAAGTACGCAAGGAAGCTACAAAACATGAATCTGAAATTCATTTTGCTTTATTTTGATAGCCCGTACGCTTTTGACCCAGGAGGGTTAAATATTGAATCAGTTGAAGAAAACAGATCACAAGCAAGAGATAGAAATGTACTTTACAATTCGCAAGAATCAATCAAACAAATTCAAACAGGAGTACTTTTAGACTGGGACACCAAGTTAGGCGAGGTTAACTCAAACGTATATTACAGTAATAGAGATTTTGTTGGACTACTACCATTTACAAATGGAGGCTATGTTGAATTAAACAGAGATTTTTCTGGAGCAGAAATAAGCATTAAAGACAAATCTCAGAATTTTGAATGGATGATTGGCACGTCAATTCAAGATCAGAAAGATGATAGAAAAAGATTTGCAAACAATGAAGGTGAAAAAGGGGTTAAAGTCATGGATCAAATGGAATCTTTCAGATCTTACGGAGCATTTATTTTGGGCTCATATAATAAACCAAAATATAGTATACAAGCTGGACTGAGATATGATGGGCATGAAATTTCATTAGATGACAATATTGGGATTGACCAACAATATATTGACTACTCAAAATCATTAAACGCATTATCGCCAACCCTAGGGTTAATTTTTAAAGTAACTAAAAACGGAGAGGTTTATATCAACTATGGTCATGCCTATGAAACACCTTCGCTGAGCGAGCTTTCATCAAACCCGTTCGGATCAGGTTTTAATGAAGAACTATCACCAATGATTTCAAAAGGGGCAGATTTAGGTTTTAGAAAATCTCTTAAAGATATTTCTTATAATTTAACAGCATTTTATATTGAGACCCAAGATGAAATTGTGAGTTATGAAATTTGGGGAATGAATTATTACAGAAATCTTGGAACTTCAAAAAGATATGGAATTGAACTAGAAGGGTCCTATAGGCCAAGCAAGCTAAATACTTTTAATGCTTCTTATACTCAAGCAAATTATGAGTTCACAAACCAACTTATTAATGGTCAGTTACCAGGAGTGCCAAAATCAAATTTTTCAGTCGAATGGATTTACAATAAAGACACTTTTTATGCAAAGTTTGACCTAAAGTATGCACATTCATTATTTGCTGATGATATGAATCAGGTCAAAGTTCCTTCATTTTTCTTATCAAATCTTGCTTTGAAAAACAACTACAGAATAAAAGATTTAGAAATTACTGCTGGGTTACAAATTCGGAACTTATTTGACGAAAAGTATTTTGATAATATAAGGCTAAATGCTTTTGGTAATAGATTTTATGAGCCCGCAAGTTTAAGATCTTACGTGTTTAGTTTGTCAACTAATTTTTAATTAAATCTTTGTAGGGACAACTTTTCGCCGTTAAATTCAGCATAGGTAAAATTTGTAATCCAATCTCCAAGATTGATATATTTAGATTCTGGAGTTAATTCAACATCTAGAGGTATGTGTGAATGACCAAAGACGAAATAGTTATATTGCTTTGTTTCAAGTTTTTTTCTACAGTACTGAGTTAACCACTGATTTTCGACATCACCAATATCCTTTTTCGTTGACATTAACTTTTTTTCTTTAGAAAGAAATTGACCAAGTTTAACCCCAATGTCAGGATGAACCCATCTAAAGCACCACTTAAAAAATCTATTTCCTGTAATGAATTTTTTCATCAACTTGTAAGAGGTATCACCAGGCCCTAAACCATCTCCATGACCAATGAAAAAACTCTTTTCGTTAATCTCAAATTGTTGAGGCTGAGTAATCACTTTTACTCCAAGCTCCAATTGAAAATAGTCCCTCACCCACATGTCGTGATTTCCCGTAAAGAAATATATCGGAATTCCAGAATCTGTAATCTCCGCTATTTTTCCTAAAACTCTTGTGAAGCCTTTCGGTACAACCGTTTTGTATTCAAACCAAAAGTCAAAGAGATCACCAAGAAGATAAATTGAATGTGCATCAGCTTTAATTGTGTCTAGCCATTTTACAAACTTTTTTTCACGCGCCAGGCTTGACCTAGAATCAGGTATTCCTAAATGGTTGTCAGATGCAAAATATATTTTCTTTCCTTCGGTTACTTTCATGACTTATTAAGCCAAAGATATATAAAAGATTAATTGTCAGCAGCAAACCACTCTGAATATGAGGATTCTGTTTCTTCCAGTTTAAGCGAGTGAAGTTTAATTTCAGCAGGTAGTTTTGAAGATATTCGTTTTGCAAAATCAATAATCATTTCTTCAATGGTAGGCTGATAGTTAGCTAAAATTACTTTATGACCGTTCTTTATTAATTCATCAGCTACCTCTTTGTGTGGTGAGTTTTTATTAAATATTACAGAATGATCAAATTCATTTATTATCTCAGATTTTAAAATTTTTTTCATATCATCAAAATCCATTACCATTCCAAATTTTACATCAGATTTGTTACTTATTGGTTCTCCAATAATAGTCACAAACAACTTATAATTATGGCCATGTATATTTTTACATTTTCCGTCATAGCCATACAAAGCATGAGCCGCTTCAAATCTAAATTTTTTTGTAATTCTAATTTTTGACATTTAGCTATTTATTGAGCCCCAAATGTACATTTTTTATGAAAGCTAATTAAATGTTTTTTTGAATTTAATAATCAGCGGAATGGACCTTGCTAAAATCCATAATGTGAAGGCATAAAATATTCCGTGTAGACCTAAATCATACTTGTCAAATAAAATAACAAAAGGAACAAAAACGATAAACGTTGAAAACAGTAAAACATTTCGAAGATCTTTCATCCAACCTAACCCCTTATAGATACCATCAAAAATAAATGCAATTGAGCACAGAGGAAGCATTGCTAGTACTATCCAAAAAATGTTATAAAACTCTTGTAAAACAACAGGGTCATTGTTAAATATTCTTCCGAGAGGATAATAAAAAATAAATCCAATAATACACATAGCAACACCTATTTTAACACCTATTTTAGTCAGATCACTTCCAAACTTTTTCAGCACATCGTATGACTTTTCCCCAAATAATTTTCCAGATAAAATAGTCCCAGCACTTGAGTATCCATCTATAATAAAAGCAACAAGAAACCAGAGGTTAATGGCTATGGTATATGCAGCAATAAACTCATCACCATATTTTGTTGCAAATGCATTACAGAAATATAGTGTTACGTTTAACGACGCAGTCCTTATAACCAAATTGCCAAACATCTGCAAAAACGATTTTATTTTGGGGTTAAAGGGGAATTTTATCCTTAGTGTAATGTTGGTTTTTTTGTATAATAATATTACAGCAATAACAGCCATTGTTATTTGCGCAATTAAACTAGCATATGCAGCCCCTTTAATATACATTGGACTAATAAATCCGTCTATTCCATACACAAAAATTATGTCCAATACAATATTTAATGATGTTCCAATGATAGCAATTACCATTGGGTAAAAAGTGTTTTGTAATCCCCTGAATATTCCAAATATTCCAATAGTTAGTAAAGTGAAGGGAAGCCCCCACACCCTAATATTAAAATAGTCAACACTGAATTGAAGAAGATCACCTCTCGCATTATAAAATTTAAATAGACTCTCAGAGTTGAAGAATGTTAGCAGTATAATTAGAAAGCTACTGCAGATGATAATTAAAATTCCTTGCGCAGGAAGCGTTTTAACATCTTTTAAATTTTTTTGACCAATAGCCTGTGCAATAATTGAAGCAATTACGCTTCTAGTTTGTCCAAAAACCCAAATCAACATTGAAATAAAACTACCCACAATTCCAACTGCACCTAATGATATGGTTGCATTTTCTGGAATGTTGCCTACAATTATTGTATCAGTTATTGACAAAATCGGTTCTGCAATACCAGAAATTAAAGCAGGTATTGCTAGCTTTTGAATGTCAGAAATTGTAACTGATTTTGTCAAAGTATTAATTCATAACAATAAAAAGGAAACTCACTCTGCTTTGGAAAGTGTATTCCTTCCAATCGCTCATAACCTCTTGATTCATAAAATTTTAAGTTTCTTTTATTCACAGAAAATGTATCTAACCTGACAGAAACAAATTTTTTTTCTCTGGCATATTTTTCAGCGAAATCCATCAAGATTTTTCCAATACCGTTTTTTTGGAAATCAGTATGAACTGCCAATCTGTGAATATATAAATTATTACCATTTGTGGTTTTCCATTTTACTGGCAAATAAACTTCATCCATATGCCTACAAAGAGAAATACATGCAACCACTTTGCCGTTTATGATATAAACATATAACTCCTGATTTTCTACGTCATTAATAAAAGAACCTCTGTCTGGATAATGTTCATTCCATTGATAGATATAATTTTGAATCATATGCAAAGTGCATGATTTTGTAATATTTAAAATAGCATCTATGTCAGAAATTTCCCCTGTCCTTATCATAACTAAGTGAATAAAAAAACAAATTTAAAATTAAAAGCTTTATAAAATCATCTAATTATTAGATAATACTAATATTTATTATTACATATTATGAGTATATTTTTCTGCGCTTCTAATTTTTGTTTTGAGGCTTATTGATCAATCACTAACAACGGTTAGGGCTTTGGTGGTTACTAAAAAGCCGGTCCTTGGAGCATTCATTGGGTTGTTTGAATCTGCAATTTGGATTCTAGCGGTATCTCAAGTAATCAAAGACATAAACGACCCTTTTTTGATAGCGGCATATGCTTTTAGTTTTGCAGCTGTAACAATTTCATGGTGCATTGTGCCTAGAAGAAAACTCAGTAAGGTACTTATAACAATTAAATCCGTAAACCCTGATGCTTATGTTACCACAGATTTTGCCAATCCAATATCCTTAAGAAAGTAACTAGTTAAAAAAACTTAGATTTAAAAATTTTCAAAATAATTAGCAAAACAATTCCCGAGAGGAATATTGAACTGCTATTTTCTGTGAGCAACTCCATAATAGATAATACCCCTCCAAGAATGGTTAAAAAAACAGAAAGATTAAATAGTTTTCTGTAATTGTTTTGATTCCAGAAACCCTTCATTCGATTATTTTTTTATGACCTTAAATGTACTGCTTTGACTACCTTTTGAAAGAGTCAAAAAGTAGGCTCCTTTTTCAAAACTTGAAACGTTAATTTCTTCTACACCAATTGCTTTGTAGATTTCTTTACCAAGAATATCGTTAATAATAATAGTTTCATCTCCTTCAATACTGAGAAGATTTATTACATCAATAAATGGATTTGGATAAATTTTATAAGAAGTGAAAAAATTATTATCAACATTTAATGGAGATCCAAATGAAACATTATCAAAGTAGTAAACTATATTTTGATTTCCTGATGAACCAAAATTAAAAAATATGGAAGCCATATCGAAGACAAAATTTGTGTTGAGGGCTGCTGTTCCCTCAGACTCGTTTGAAAAATCAAACTCCATAGTTTCCCATTCCCCAGCAACTGTCGTGTAAGTGTCTGTCTCAACTGATTGAGTTGGGTCAAGTGAATTTTCGATTTTTAATCTTACAGGTATCCCAGTTTGAGTTGAACCAGAGACATAAACATGTACAAACATTTTTGTGTCAGAATTCGTAATAGGAATATTACTTGAAAATCCAGCCCCAGACCCGATTGTAACCCCAGCCCATGTTTCAGCACCACTATTCTTTTCTACTCTTGCGTAATTTCCGTCAACCGTTTCTAAAATTGTTGAAGGACCGTTTCCTCCAAAATCTGTCAATATATAAAATACATTAGGATCTTCAAAGGTAACTGGTAAATCCATTTGGCTAAGCCCCCCACTAGGATCAGTCTGATATATATCATCATAATAAAATGTAGAGTCAGCAGTACCATCACCAACATTTCCAAAATCAAACATTAAAACAAGCTTTCTGTATGCGTTTGAGGGTTCACCAGAAAAATCCCACGACAGTATTTCCCATTCATTAGTCTTTGTCGTGTAAGCATCTCTTTCGGTTGCAGGTTCAGAGGGAAATTCACCCAGGTCCCCTTCAATTTTAAACTTAACCATAAGTCCTGGATAAGGGGAAAGAACATTCATGCTTAATGTGGTGTTACTAGAAAAATCTAAATAACTATCAAGTTCGATATAGGTTCCAGCCCAAATGTCTCCAACATCCCTGATTATAACCCCAACATATTCACTTGGATTATCATCGTCAATTTGAGGATTATAAACAACATAACCTGAACCACCATTGAAGTGAATAATATCATTGTTTGTTATTTGTTCATTTTCAAAATTTATAGGAAGCCCAATCTGTCCAAAAATTGATTTTGACATAAAAATGAAAACCAATAAAACTATGTGTATAAATTTATTTTTTATCACTGTATCTTTATTTTCTTTAACAAGTCTTTTAAATTAGTTTTTAATACTATGCATGCGATGCAAATATAAGCTCTAAATTTGATATAAGCTTAAAAGCCTTATTTATTTTGAAGCATTTCAGGTGTTACTACAGTTCTAAACCCAGTGTGGTCAGATCCTGAACCTAAACTTACACCCATCCTTGCAGAAATTCTATAGCTTGCACAATACGAATCATGACATAAAAACGAACCACCTTTCATTACATATTGTATCTCATAGGGGTTGCTTGGATTGTAACAACTGCTAGCGCCTTTGAGATTTTTTAGTTCGGCTTCTTTGCTGATTTCTGAATAATAATTGATATTGAATAAATCATCTGTAATTTCCCAAACATTTCCAACCATATCAAATATACCAATGCTATTAGAAGGAAAAGATTTTACAGGGGCAATCATATCAAATCCATCGATTGATTCATTTTTTAGAGGAAAATTACCTTGCCAAGTATTCGCATTAGAGTTCAATAAATTTAAATCATCTCCCCAAGTATATACAGCTTTTCTATAATTCCCTTGAGCTGCTGACTCCCATTCTGCCTCTGTAGGAAGCCTTCTGTTAGCCCATTCACAATAAGCTTTGGCATCTTCATAAGCAATATGAACAACAGGATAATTGCCTTTAATTTCAATATTAGAGCCTGGCCCTTTTGGAGATTTCCAATTTGCTCCAGTTTGCCATCTCCACCATTGAAAATAATTATTAATATTATCGATTTTCTTTAATTTATCGTTAAATACTAGACTACCAGGTTGTAAAATTGAATCATGAGGCTTTGGTGTTCCAGTCGGCAGACTTTTTTTCATCTCTTTCCAGTTGATTTTTCTTTCGGCTATTGTCACATAACCAGTTTCATTAACAAATTTTTGAAATTGATTATTAGTAACCTCTGTAATATCAATATAAAAACCGTCAATATAAACTTCATGAGAAGGCTTTTCTCTCATCATTGCATGATTATCACTTTCTTTTGCCCCTTTTGTATATGATTTACCTTCAACCCAAACCATTCCTTCAGGTGTACTAAATGAAATATTTTTATACTTTTCATTACCAGTGCAGGAAAAAAACAATGCAGTAAAAAGAAAAAAAACTTTAAATAAATTAGACATTAATTTCTGCTGAATTTAGCTAGAGAAGGATGAAAATAAAAAGGCAATCCAAAAGGCTCTACAAATTCTTTAAGTCTTTCAGAGACATTACCATAAACATCAATTTTTTTAATATCAAAGTGCTCGGAAAACATTTTGAAGTGATTCTCTAATACTCCGCCTTCGGAAATATTTTTTCCATGTTCCATCATGGCCTCTTCATTCAAATATCTTTCGATAAGAATTACTCTGTCTGCGGTATTATAAATTCCCCCGTAAGCATTGTAGAACCCCCAACCTAGTGAATTTGGCTCATTTTGTTTTATTGCACCAGTGTAATATTTAGAAAATTCTTTAATTTCTTCTCTTGATTTATCATTAATCACATTCATTTGAACAATAAATATTAATTCTTCAGATGACCTTTGAGAATTACAATTATACATCAGTATAAATAAAAGAAAAAGTAATTTTATGTTTTTCATTTGAAAAATATTAAAAGCCTAAAATAACGTAAAAAATTTATAACTTGGTGGTTAATAAAAGAAAATTATGTCTAGTAAATTTTTTGGAAATAGGTTTGACAAACAGTCTAACAGTAAGGGAAAAAAAACCTCACGTAAATCTTCAAGCAATAAAGCACAAAATCAGAATAATAGAGCAAGATCAGGAGGTGTTAGAAAAGTAGGAAGAGGTGGTTAGAATTTTTAAAGTCCTTTACTATTACTTTAATTATTATTGTATAGCCTTAATTGTATATGGCCTGTATATTGATGTAAATTTAAAATACAGATCAATCAGGGTTCACTTTTTGCAAATATGAATAGGGTAATATATTAGCTTACTAATGTCGTACCTAAAATATTTAGTATCCTATTGCACTTCCATCTTTTCTTGACTCAGATGCACCATAATATACACCTGACTTTTCATCAAACATTATTGCTTGATATCCGCCAAAAGACCCAAGACTAAATATGACTTTATGTCCATATTTTTGAAGTCTTCTGATTTCTTTATATTCAAAACCAGATTCAAGTGATAGTTCGCCTCCATCGAGCATATTGCCACCTGTAGGCTGTTGATTTGAAACATGTCTAATTCGTGGAGCATCTCCAGCTTCTTGTAAATTCATTTCAAAATCAATTAGATTAATAATAATTTGAGCATGTCCTTGTGGTTGCATAGCTCCACCCATTAATCCAAAGCTGATATATGGCTTATTATCTTTAGTTATGAATGCTGGAATTATTGTATGAAAAGGCCTTTTTTCAGGCTCATAGACATTAAAATGTCCTTCTTCTAGAGAAAACATTTCACCTCTATCCTGTAACATAAATCCTAATCCTGGAGGCACCATCCCCGAACCCATTCCTCTATAATTACTTTGAATCAAAGAAACCATATTTCCATCGCTATCAGCAGTTGTCAAGTATATTGTATCTCCATTTTCAATTTCTCCGGCACTTACATTTTTAGCAGCTTGATTTGAATTTATTTCTGATCTTCTTTTGTCTGCGTATTCTTTTGAAATTAAATAATCAACGGGGATTTGATTGAAATCCATATCAGCATAATATTTTGCTCTGTCTGCAAAAGCAATTTTTTTTGCTTCTGTAAAATGATGTATATACTCAGCTGATCCAAACCCCATAGATTTAATATCATACTTTTCTAAAAGATTTAAAATTTGCAGAGCTGCAATTCCTTGACCATTTGGTGGTAGTTCCCATACATCATAACCTCTATAATTTGTTGATACAGGCTTTACCCAATCAGACTTATGATTTTTTAAATCGTTATATGATAAAAAACCTCCTTGCTCAATGATAAAGTCTGAAATTGTTTTAGCAATTTTTCCTTCATAGAATCCTTTTCTACCTTTTTTTGCAATTAATTTTAACGTTTGAGCTAAATCTGGGTTTTTAAAAATTTCACCTTTTTTAGGAGTTGATTTGGTTAGATAATAAGTTTCTTTAAAGTTGGGATATTCATTGAAGTTTTTATCAGCTGTTTTCATGTAATATGCAACAAGTTCTGTTACAGGAAAACCATTTTCAGCATATTTAATTGCTGGATTTAATATTTCTTCCATACTTATTTTCCCAAATTTCTCATGCATTTCAAACCATCCATCAACACACCCCGGAACACTAACTGGCAATGGTCCATAAGCAGGAATTTCAGCTATATTATTTTCTTTAAAATAGTCGAGGGTCAAATTTTTAGGAGATCTGCCACTTGCATTTAATCCATACAGCTTTTTATCTTTTTCAATCCATATAATTGCAAATAAGTCACCTCCAATCCCGTTTCCTGTTGGTTCCATCAGCCCAATTGCTGCATTTGAAGCTATCGCAGCATCAATTGCATTACCACCATTTTTCAAAACATCTATACCAACTTGAGTTGCTAAGGGATGGCTTGTTGCTATCATACCATTTTCAGCGATTACTTCAGATCGAGACGAGAATAACTCTCCGGTGATCCTGTCTTGTGAAAAAGAATTTAAACTTAAAAGAATCAAAAGGCTTAAAAATATTTTTTTCATTTTTTAATATTTAAGTTTAAAATACACAAATTATAATATTCTTTATATTTTGCTTATCCAATTTTTAGTTTTTATTTTTAATAAAAAGGTTTTTTATTTTGAGATATTTAATATTATTATTTTTCTTGTCTGTCAATTTTTCTTTTTCACAACTATGGAAAGAAATGGCTGATGATCCAAATGTCAACCTATATGATGTAGTTAAAGAGGCAGAGCTGTATTTTGAACAAATTGACAAATCCGCTAAGGGATCAGGCTGGAAATCTTACCAAAGGTGGTTATATGAAAATGAACCTAAATATTTTCCGACTGGAAATAGAAAATTCATAGATCCATTATTGGTCGAAAATGAATTTATCAGATTAACAAAAAGTAATAAGAACCTAGATAAGTCATCTTTTAATAATGGTTGGAATGAACTGGGCCCTTCCTATATTGAGGAAGTCACAGGTCATTACTCTGTAGGCCTGGGAAGAATAGAAACTTTTTATATTGATTTAGATGATGAAAACAGGATTTTTTTAGGTTCAAGAAGTGGGGGTTTTTGGAAAACAAATGATGGTGGGCAAACATGGGATAATACAACAGATTTTCTAATTGCATCTGGTGTAAACACTATTGCTGTCTCTCCTTCAGATCCTGATAGAATTTTAATTAACGTAAGAAATTCTAAAAACGGCGTTACTCAAGGAATTTATCAATCTTTAAACGGAGGTGAATCATGGACCCAAACCAATTTTATTCCTGAGAATCTTAATTGGGGAGGACTTGGCACTTATGATAAAATATATAAGATAATGTATCATCCAAGTATACCTAATTTGGTTTTTGCTGGTACCAGTGAGGGAATTTATAGGTCTGAAGATAATTTTGAATCATTTACTCGAATTTCTGTTGGTAATTTTTCTGAACTGACTTATAATTTTGATTTTATTGAGTTTCATCCTACAAATCAAAATATCATATATGCATCTACAATGAATAATGATTCTCGAATATATATTTCAATGAATGCTGGTCAGAATTTTTCTTATTCAGGAAATATTTCTGGGAACAATAGCGCTATAAAATTGTCTGTTTCTCAAGCTTGTGAAAACTGCATTTATGTAGGAACAAGTGATGGTATTTGGAAATCTGATAACATGGGTCAAACATTTTCATTGGTAGGAAACCCTGGATTACCAAATTATGGTGCTTTTGCCGTCAGCGACACCAATCCAAATTATATGCTTTTTGGTGACATTGATACTCATATGAGTACTGATGGGGGACAAACATGGAACAAAACAACATACTGGTCAATCGGAAACTCAACTTATGACACTACAGGTCAATATGTTCACGCTGACATCCGTGGGGCAAAAAGTTATAATGGCACTTTTTGGGTAAATACTGATGGATTACTTGCAAAAAGTAGTGATAATGGAATTACTTGGGAGTTTTTTGAAGGTCAATCGATTAGAGAAAATTATTGTCTTGGAGTAAGTCAATCAAATACATATAGAACAGTTACAGGCTCTCAGGATAATGGCACAAGTATAAAAACAGAAAACGGATGGATAGAGTTTTATGGAGCTGACGGTATGGAAGGAATAATTCATCCTCTCAATGATGATTGGATGATCGGAAGCATTCAGTACGGCTCTAAAAGAAGAACTAAAGATGGTGGATATACACAAGATGGTGTTAATCCAACAGACTTTAGTGGTGATTGGGTTACACCTTTAATGTATGACCCTAATAATCAAATGAGTATTTACACAATGTCAAACAATATTTACAGAAGTGATGATTTTGGTTCTACTTGGCTTAGCTTGGGCTGGAGTGGATTTTCCAATAATATTACTGCTGCTGCTATTGCAGAAAACAATTCAGAAATAATAGCCATTGCTTCTTACGGTGAAATAAACCTTTCGATTGATGGAGGATTTAGTTTTTCTGATATTTCACAAGGTCTTCCAGGACAATGGATCACAGATATTGCTTTTGATCCAAATAACGATGATACTATTATTGTTACATACGACACGTATTGGGGGAGCAATAATAAGGTTTATGTTTCTCAAAATTTAGGTCAGACTTGGCAAAATATAACTCACAACCTTGGCAGTATGCCAATTAGGAGCGTTGTCATTGATCACACTGAAAACTCAACTATTTATTTAGGTGCGGAAATAGGTGTTTTTAAAAAAGGCATGAATGAAAATTCATGGGAATTATTCAATCAAAATTTACCTAATACCACTGTTATGGAATTAGAGGTTGTATACGGATCTAATTCACTTAGGGCAACTACTTGGGGAAGAGGTGTATGGGAGCATTCTTTAGCACATAGAGAGAATTATCCCTCTATATTAACAACTAGAATCTCTAATCAACCTACAGATACTCAGCCTAAAGAGTTTGTTGATCAATTTGTAACCTCGACAATAGAATATGAAGGTAATTTAAACAGTGTTTATTTAGAATGGTTAACAGAATCAAACTCAGGAACAATTCAAATGTCTAACTCAGAAAACAATATATGGATTTCTGATTCACCAATTCCAAATTTTGAACAAGGAACAAAGATTTATTTTCAAGTATTTGCTGAATCTTCAGATGGACTAACTTCAGAAACATATGATTTCATGTATGAGGTCAAGGAAAGGGTATTATGCACCCCGTCAATGGATTGTTCGTATGGTGATGGTTTACAATTATTTCAACTTGAAGACATCGTAAATAACTCTGGATGTGAGGGTTATGGTGATTTTACAAATCTGTCTACAGAGTTAGAACAAGGTTCTGAATATGTATTAACACTTACAACGGGTTATGGAGACCAGTATGTAAGTGTCTGGATAGACTATAATAATGATCTTGAGTTTACCAACGATGAAGTTGTCTTAAGCAATTTTATAATAGAGCCTGGGCTTAATTCACCTGGCTCCTTCACTGAATCAGTTAATATTTCAATCCCACAAGATGCAACAATAGGGCAACATATTTTACGGGTTAAGACTAATTATCAGGGCGTAGTCGATTCATGTCAAGTAACTGCTTATGGTGAAACGGAGGACTATACTGTTGACATTGTAGTTAACACAACTGCACCAATTATCACCCTTATTGATAATGATATTATAACGATAGAGGTAGGTTCTGTCTTTACGGATCCAGGAGCTACAGCTACTGACAGTTCAGGCGATCAAGTTGATGTTACTGTTACAGGAACAGTTGATGTCAATACAGTTGGTACTTATACGTTGACCTACACAGCTACCGATAGCTCTGGCAATTCATCAAGTATTACAAGAGTTGTGGGCGTTGTTGATACAACCGATCCAGCACTGCTAGTCCTAGGAGATATCGTAACAACGATTGAATATTGTATTTCTATATTTACGGATCCAGGAGCTACAGCTACCGACAATTCTGGGGAAGATATTGCGGTCACTGTTGAAGGTACAGTAGATGTTTACACTATTGGCACTTATACATTGACCTATTCAGCCTCCGATAGCTCAGGCAATACAGCTACTGCTATAAGAATTGTAAATGTTCTTGATACTACACCTCCTGAATTAGTATTAATAGGAGATCCGGAGTCAACCATTGAAGTTGGTACTCCATACAGTGGCTCAGATGTCTCATGCTCTGGTTGTGGCACCCATGAAATAACTTTTCAAGGATGGATTCAGGTCGGAGACCCAAGTGAAGTTTCCTGGAATTCGGTTGGGACCTACACTATAACCTATTATTGCACAGATGAAAGTGGTAATTCATCTTCTGTTTCTAAAATCATTAATGTTGTAGATACAGTTGCTCCAGAGATTATTTGTGATGGTATAGATATTTATTTGGGTGAAAATGGAGAAGCTATAATTACGATAGATGACTTGGTTGCTAGTGTGACTGATATTTCTGGTGTTGCAGAAGTATCTACTGCTTCTGAGTTAACCTTTGATTGTTCTATGATTGGTTCGAATAATGTAGTGATTACTGCAACAGATAATTATGGAAATTCTTCTCAGTGTATTCCTTCAGTGACTGTTATAGATGATATGGATCCTGCTGCGGTGTGTACCATAAACATTGTTACTCTAACTCTAGAGAATGGTTTAGCAGTTATAACAGAGGATGACATTGATCCTGGAAGTGACACTTCAGATAACTGTGGTATTGCATTCGTGGAGTTGTCAAAGGTAGAATTTACAGAGGAAGATTTAGGTTCTAATACGATTACTATGACAGTAACAGATGTAAATGACAATGTTTCATCTTGCGAAGTAGAAGTGGTGGTTGAAGCGGGTCTTTCAGTGACCGAGAATATTATGAATGATTTATTGTTATATCCAAATCCAACCAAGGGTGTTATTTATCTTTCTAAGAATATAGAGATCAATTATGGTATATATAATTCTATAGGACAGAAAGTGATTGAAGGAGTCACATCAGATGAAATTAATATTTCTCAGCTAGCAAATGGTATGTATTACATCAAACTAGAGGTAGAAAACCAAACAACTAATCGAAAAATTATTAAAAATTAAGATATATTTTGCAGACACTTTGTACTATGCTAAATGCATTTTAGAAAGCTTATTTATCCTTTTATTATCAAGGAATTTATTAGTGCTAGGATAGTATAAAGAATTAATCATAGCTAATCCTAATTTACTGCTTGTTGTAATTGAGGGAATTAATATCATTAAAGGATAAAAGGGTTTCATTAATGAGTAAAATACGCAATACAATTTAGTTTTAGGTTTTATTCCGTTTTCAGGGATAAGAAGTCCAAGTCTAATCATGTAAGCATCTTTGAAGCCTTTGCTTAAAATATAGTTTTCTGTTTTTCCTTTAACATTCGCCCAGCTTATTTTGCTGTTTTCACTATTAATAGTTCCTTCACCAGAAACATATGTCATCATTGAATTTGAATTAATGCTATATACTAAATCAGTAATTGCTTTAGTCATTTCAAATGTTACTTTATAATAATATTCATAGCTATGACCAAATGAAGTTATTCCCATGCAGTGGAAGCATGCATCACAATTTTTTATATTCTTTTTTATTTCACTAACTTTTAAAAAATCTGTAATAATAAATTCAGAGATTTTTGAACTTTTTAGATTTACAGGCATTCGATTAACTAAATAAATATTTTTAACCCTTTTATCGTTAATGCATTCTTGTAATACAGATTTTCCAACCATCCCAGTACTGCCTGTTATTAATACATCCATATCAATTTTTATTGTAAATTAGAATATGAGGCAAAATAAATTAAAATATTCGTTATTTTTTTTATTCTCACTTTTATTTTTGATCAATTCTAATTCACAAGAAACTGATTATGAACCATCTGCTGAGATACTTTATTCATTCAATAAGACAGCTGATAGTATTCTTTCTCTTTTAACAATTGAGCAAAAAGCTTCACAAATGTTAACTACTTCTCCATCTGTCCCTGAGCGTGAAATAGAAATGTATAATTGGTGGAATGAAGCATTACATGGTGTGGCTAGGTCTGGAAAAGCAACGGTATTTCCACAAGCAATTGCGATGGGTGCAACATTTGATCCAGATTTGATTAAAAAAACAGCAGCTGCGATTTCAACTGAAGCAAGAGCAATGTACAATATCTTTAGCAATAAAGAAATTAGAACGGAATACACTGGGCTAACCTTTTGGTCACCAAATATTAATATTTTTAGAGATCCAAGGTGGGGAAGAGGTCATGAGACCTATGGAGAAGATCCCTTTTTAACTGGAGAAATTGGTAAAGCATTTGTCATTGGATTGCAAGGAAATCATCATAAGTACCTAAAAGTTGCTGCAGGTGCAAAACATTTTGCTGTACATTCTGGTCCAGAAGCTAGTAGACATAGCTTTAATGCAAAGGTTAACTCTCAGGATTTAAATGAAACATACCTTCCTGCTTTCAAAAAATTAATTGACGCAAATGTAGAAATAGTAATGTGTGCATATAACAGGTTAAACGATGAGCCTTGCTGTGGAAGTAAGACATTATTAAATGATTTGCTTAGAGAAAATTGGGGCTTTAAGGGACATGTTGTTTCTGATTGTGGAGCAATATATGATATTAAGCCAAATCATAATTTTACTGTTTCAAATGAGGAAAGTGTTTCCTATGCAATTAAAGGAGGTGTTGATCTAAATTGTGGCTCATTATATAAAATAATTCCAAGAGCTATTGAAAAAGGCATGCTTAGCGAACTAGATTTGGATAAGTCATTAAAAAGACTATTTATGACAAGATTAAAACTTGGAATATTAAAAAAGGTCAATGATAATCCCTACAGTGAATTAAATGAGAATCATATAAACACTAAAAATCATATAAAGTTGGCAAGGGATGTAGCTTCTAAGTCAATAGTACTATTAAAAAACAAAAATAATATTCTTCCGCTGTCTAAAAATATAAATAGGGTTTTTGTCACAGGGCCAAATGCTGCAAATGTAAACACATTACTTGGTAACTATAATGGATTAAGTCCAAATATCGTAACACCGCTAGAAGGTATAACTGCAAAGGTTTCTAACGGAACAATAATAAGGTTCAACAAAGGTGTGGATTTAATCAGCAATAATAACAGAATGGACTGGTCAGCAAGTTTAGCTGCTTCAAGCGATGTTACAATTGCAGTAATGGGTATTTCAGCATTGATCGAAGGTGAAGAAGGTGCAGCAATTTCGTCTGACGCAAACGGAGATAGAAATTCAATTTCTCTTCCAAATAATCAGATAGATTATTTAAAAAAATTAAGAAACAGTGCTGGTGATAAGCCAATTGTTCTAGTTGTGAAATCTGGTTCTGCTATTGATCTTTCGGAGATTTCAAATTATGTTGATGCAATTGTTTACGCTTGGTATTTAGGAGAGCAAGGCGGAAATGCTATCGCTGAAATTATTTTTGGAGATGTCAATCCTTCAGGAAAACTTCCAATAACAATTCCAGAATCTCTATCACACGTTCCGGAATATAATGACTATAATATGGAAAATAGAACTTATAAATTTACAAACTACAAACCCATGTACCCTTTTGGTTTTGGGCTTAGTTATTCAAACTTTTCATACTCAGATTTGTCTCTTAAAAAAAATAAAATATCTATAGGCGATTCAATTGAGCTAAATTTTGAAATCTATAATAGTAGTATCGTTCCAGGTGAGGAGGTAATACAAATATATATTAAGGATATTGTTGCTTCTTTTCGAACACCAAATTCATCGCTGATATACTTTGACAGAATTTATCTAGATTCTGGTGAAAAAAAGACAATAAGTGTGATTATTGATAAAGATATGATGGGTTCTTATAATCAAAAAGGTGTTAAAGTGATTGAGCCAGGAAATTTTAAGATATTTGTAGGAGGAAGTTCACCCGGTGAAAGAAGTGTTGAGCTAGGGAAAGAAATAAAAGAGGTTGTTTTCACTGTAGAATAATTTACATGAAGGAGTTCCATCTTGGATTTTATTTAACTGGATACGAAAAAAGAATCAGGATGTTGCTTCGTTTGATTATGTAAATTATTTCACAAAAAAGAAATAATATATGGTATATGCAATCATACTAAAGCTGATAAAAAAGCTTAGTTTCATTAATGATTTATTTTGTGGATTTTTTCTGATTAGAATTCTTACAATCCAATTTAAAACAAATAACGTGACTATAATAATTAAGGGTGTTGGCATAAATTAAAATTAAATTAAATTCCTTTTAATCTTTCATAAAACGCGCTAAATTCATCAGAAAAATTTCTGTTTTTTCTAAATGATTTTCTCTCTTGAATTTTCAGCGCATCCATTTTTTCGTTTGTCTCACTTAAGAATATTTCTCCTTTGCTATTCTTATTTATAACATATGACCATATGTACGGCGAAGCATTTTCATCAAACCCTTTTAGCCCAAGTTTTAAATTCCAAAAAATTAACTCATCATCTTCATATGTCATTAAGTAATTTCCGTTTGACAGAATTATTAGTTGCTGAATTTTTTTCTCATTAATAAATTGTTTTAACATGTCATGGTTTTTAAGAAACTTTTTGGTAAAAACAGGTCTTGTTTTGTCAAATAATGAGTAATATGTAAATATATAAGAGTCCTCTAATTCAATTTGACTTGACCATAAGACACTATTAAAATAGGTCGCCCTAGTATTAATATCTTTGTATTCAATATTATTTTCCTCTAGTGCTTTTGCAATATTATAATGGGCCATCCCTTTAAACAATAAAGTAATAAGTAAATATGCTGAGCTTATAATTAAGCCTAATGAATTGTAGAGTTTTCTTTTTTTAGAAAGCCTGTCTTGAAATGCAGTTAGTATTAGGAAAGTTAAAAAAGGAAGACTATAGATTGGGTCTATAATAAATATGTTTTCTATAGCTACACGCCATTCGAAAGGCCAAAAGAGCTGAGTACCCCAAGTGGTTTGAGCATCAAGTATCGGGTGAGTAATGATTGCTAAAAAAAACATTTTAAACCAATCATTAAAACTAACATGGGAATAGCTAGAATATATATTTTTTAAAATAAACGCTAAAATTGGAGCTGCTACAAACGGGAATATAAGAGAATGAGAAAAACCTCTATGCATTACAGAAGCGGTAAGATCATCAACAAAAAATCTGGTAACTATATCAAAATCTGGAATAGTTCCAGCTATTGCTCCAAGTACTATAGCTTTGTTGCCAATTTTTTTCCCAAGTGTAGCTTCAGCTACAGAAGCACCTAAAACAATTTGAGTTAATGAGTCCATAAAAAAAAGAGGCTTTTAAAAATTCTTAAAAGCCTCTCCAATAATTATACCTTAAATTAATAGGTAATCATTAAACTTTCTTCCTCAATCCATGTGCCAATGGGTGCATCTCTCATGGCTTTCCATTCGCTGTCTGCATTTCTCTTTTTCATTCTTTGATCTAGGCCGTTAAAGTAAGCTGCTCTTGACTCACCTAATATCACCATAACATAATCACCACTTTCTGTTCCACCAAAAACTGGTTCAAGCATTAAGGTGATATATTTGTTATTAAGCTTTATATCATTCTGAATTTGTTTTTTTTGTATTTCTTCAAATGCACTTCTTTCACCCCAACCAATATCAACTGTGACATGTCTTCTATATGTATGTTTTGGTAATTCTTCCATTAGATTCATTCCTTCAGGCACATAGCTAAGGTCTGGCCTCATTTTAAATACGTGACTCATAACAAACTCGGTGTCAGTTCCTTCAAAAGCATTTTCACCATTCATTTCTCTGAATTTTGCTAAAACTTCTGGTCTTAAATTTTCATTAAAGTTTTTTTCCCATGCCTCGAAATCAGCAAGACTTTCAAACGCTTGAGAGAAATAAACGGAATTTCCATCCATTTCTGTAAGCAAGAATGTTCTGGGTGCATTTTCATCCATTTCTAAAATTAGATTTTTCCAATCATTCATTAATTTTTCAGTCTTTGCCTGGTTAGCAGTTTCCCATTCGTTTGAAATTACATATTCTGGCAATTGAGCAAATGCTCCTAAAGTTACCAGTAAGCAAAACGTACTTGTAATTATATTTTTCATAGTTAATTAAATTTAGTTAAGACATCAATATAGCTATTATTTAGATTCGCTCAAAATAAGCTCATTATTTATTATGTAAGAGTAATATTTTTAAAATAAATTTACATCTAAACAAATTCAATGAAAAAATTAATTATTGTTAGACACTCTAAATCATCATGGAAAGAAATAAACTTAACAGATTTTAATAGACCGCTAAACGGGAGAGGTAAATCAGACGGGCTTTTAATGGCGGATTATTTAAAGAGCAAAATCAATAAAATTGATTATTTGCATTCGAGTAGATCTGTAAGGACTTTTGAAACATCCAATTATTTTATTAACCAAATACAATTTGGAAAAGTAGAATATGATGATTCTTTATATCACAGTTCTGCACCATCAATATTAAATATGATTAGAAATTATTCAGATAATTTTTCATCTGTAATGATTATTGCACATAACCCAGGTTTGACAAATTTGATCAATGATATAACAAATATTTATATAGATAATTTACCAACAACTGGTCTAGCAGAAATAGATTTTAATTGCCTCAGATGGAATGATATTTCGTCAAAAAAAAGTAATCTTGTTGAAATAAAATTCCCTAAGCAGTTAAAATAATTTTATATATTTAAGCAGCTAACTAAATTTTTATATTATGACACTTATAATGGTTCTACAGCTTATAATTGCAATTGGACTAATAAATGTTTGGCTTTTCAGATTTAATAAAGCCACAGATTATAGAGGCGGGGACGCTACAAATATGAAAGAGGAGTTTATCACATACGGCCTTCCAGTGTGGCTTATGTATTTTATTGGAGCAATGAAGGTTTCTATCGCACTTATGCTAATTATTAGCTTTTGGATAGAGGAATTACTTATATATAATCTGGTTGCCTTAGCTGCATTAATGATTGCGGCAGTATTTATGCATGTCAAGGTTAAGGATCCTATAAAGAAATCTTATCCCGCTTTGTCAATTTTATTTATGATAGCATTGATAATGTATTTCACTATGCGGTAACAACACCTCCATTTATTAATTCATTTTAAATAAATTGAAAGCATGAAATATTATTATGTATTTACAATATTTTTTGTTTTCAATATTTACTCATTATCTGCCGTTGATTACGTTATTAATAGTATCGACAATCATAAAATTCACGGCACATTAATAAATTCAAAAAACCCAAATTCTAATTTAGCCATAATCATTTCTGGATCTGGCCCCACAGACCGAGACGGGAATAACACATCTATGAAAAGCGATTATTTAAAGATGTTAGCTGAAGGACTTCAAGAAAATGGGATTAGCACATACAGGTATGATAAAAGGGGAGTTGGTAAAAGTGTAGGAGATTTGAAAAGCAGTAATGAAATTAAATTTTCAGACTATATAAATGACGTGGTTAGCATAATTAATCATTTTAAGGAATCAAAAAGTTTTAAAGAAGTTATTGTAATTGGACATAGTGAGGGGGCATTAATCGGTATGATTGCAAGTCAATCAATTGCCGACAAATTTATTTCCGTAGCTGGCGCAGGTGAAGATTATTTAACATTAATTGAAAGACAGTTGTCAATCCAGCCACCCTTTGTTAAATCAATGTCTGAGCCAATTATAGAAAAATTAAAAAATAAAAAATTAGTTGATTCGGTTCCGCCCTTACTCAGTAGTTTATTCAGAGTAGATGTTCAGTCATATCTTATAGCTGCATCAAGTTATGATCCTGTAGAGGAAATTTCAAAGTTAAATATGCCTATTTTAATAATTCAAGGCAGTACAGATATCCAAATTGAAGTTAATGATGCGCTAATATTACATAAAGCTGCAAAGAATTCTAGATTGGAGATAATTGATGGTATGAATCATGTTTTCAGGCAGGCAAGCAATAATCGCTTATTGAATTTACAAACTTATGGTAATCCGGAGCTTCTCATTGACAATAATATGGTTAATTTAATTTCTGAATTTATAGACCAGAAATAAAAAAACCGCCCAGTTGGGCGTTTTTTAAATTATTTCAATTTTTCTTTTTATTAAAGTTTAAAGAAAATTGACAGAGATGGTGTAGCATTAACATTGTTAATTTCACCTTCCCAACCGAACATCATAGAAGAATCGTCTCCTTGCTTAACATACTGAAGTATGTTTGCCAATTGGAAGTTGATGATGATGTTCTCATTAACAAAGTAATTCATACCTATACCAGAACCTAATCTAGTTTGAGCATCATCAAAGCTATCACCACTGGTAGTGCCAAATCCTACAGCCCACCATAATTTAGTTTTGTCTCCTAAATCCATAAAATAGTTATAGTAAGCCAAACCAAAATCAGTGTTAGAAACTTTAGTTCCATCAACGTCTGTACTCATAAGTCCTAAAGACACACCAATAGCTGATTTTTCATTTAAGAAGTAACCTGCTTGAGGAGCGATAGTGTTCATCTTAGTTTCAACACCATCCATGTCCATAGAACCAAATGTAATTCCACCACCAAGTAACCAGTCTCCAGCTTCGTAACCGTAGCTAGCATCATCCTGAGCGTTAATAGTAGAAATACCGAAAAATAATACCGTAATAAAAAGTAATAATTTTTTCATTTTAAATAAATTTTTAGTTAATATGAGGCAAATATACTAAATTATTTAAAAAACAACTTTTTTTTTGAGATATCAGTAATTTTACATTCCTTTTTTTGACAAATTCATTTCTGTTAGTTTATGATTTACAAAGACTTAAGAAGAAATCAAGAAATTCACTAAATTTGAGTAATAATTAGCTAAAAATGAACAAAACCCATCTCTCTTACAGAACTTCCAATCCTGCATTGAACTCTAATACTTTCAAGAATCCAGTAAAAAATAGCTCGTTATTTCTTGATAAAACAATGACAATTCAGGGTACTGTTGACAAAACTGCAATCTCATTAGTATTATTAATCATTGCTGCATATTATACATTTTCAGCAGGGATGGAAAGTATGATTATGATTGGGTCTATCGGAGGATTAATCTTAGCTATACTCACAATTTTTAAAAAAGAATGGGCTCCGTTTACTGTCCCCTTTTATGCTATATTTGAAGGATTAGCCCTTGGATCATTATCATACATATACAACACTCAATACGATGGTATTGTTTTACAAGCTGTTTCAATAACAGTTCTGGTTTTATTTTCTTTACTATTTGCTTACAGATCAAAAATTATAAAACCGACTGAGAATTTTAAGTTAGGATTATTTGCAGCAACCGGTGGGATATTCCTTCTATATTTGATAAGCTTTGTTATGAGCTTCTTTGGCTCGGGAATATCTCTTTTAAACCCTAATAATTCCTCTATGTTAAGTATTGGCTTATCTTTTGGTATTGTAATAATAGCAGCACTTAATCTAGTAATTGATTTTGATTTCATTGAAGAAGGATCTGAAAAAGGTGCTCCAAAATATATGGAGTGGTATGCTGCCTTTGGGCTTCTAGTAACATTGATATGGCTATACTTAGAGCTATTAAGATTACTGGCAAAAATGAAAAATAGATAGTTAAATAATATTTGGTATCTCCATTATATCAACTACAAATGCAAGTCCAAATACTTCTCTTATCTGAATCTTTCTTATAGCATTATCATCATAAATACATTGTATAATTAGAGTAGTAGATAAGTAATCATTAATTTTCATGAAGGCGGAGAGGGTATAGTCAATATCTATATTATCTGCCTTATATAAATAATCTGAATAGAGATTTACTCTTTGTTCCAACATTATATTTTCGAGCAGCTCAAATTTGTAGAAGGCACTAATCGAAGCACCCAACTCAAACCTGGAATTTTGGCCTCTGGGAACACCAAAATATTCTTCCCCTTCGTTTAAATCATTAGTAAACTTTTTACTTGCTAAAATTAATCTTCCTGTCAACGGTGCAAAATTTACCCAAAGTGAATTACTTTCCTTCCAATAAACTCCGACTCCTAGCTGAATATATGCTGGAGAGAATATTCTTGTTTTCTCTGTTCTGATTTCATTTCCCTGCTCGTTTGTTGAGTATTTAAACCCCTTTGCAAATTGTGTTTTAAAGTTTAAAAAGCTTGAAAAGCTAAATTTTTCAATAAACTTTTTACCCATAACAGAATTTATTTCTATCCTATCATCTATTTTTTTAAAAAATTTACTATCACTATTCTTATTTACCCCAAATGAACCAATCATTTTTGTATCCCACGACCATCCATTTCTATAGTAATTAAGATTATAATCAACAGAAAGTGTACCTGCAATGCTGTTTTCACCCCCAGAAACCCAGTTACTGAAAGCCGTCTGATTTACTAAAAAACTAGTTTTTCCAGATTTTTGCCAACCATCAGCCTTTGTTGAATCAGTCATCTTTTCTTGAGAAAAGGTGTTTAAATTAAGAGCTAGTAAGATTATAATTGAAATCTTTTTCACGAGATAAAATTAACATAAAGTTTAAAATTATAAATTATTCATTTTTCTTTAAAATTTAGAATTCATAATTTGTTAACTATATGAATATTATAAAATTTATCATATTTCAAATTTTTATTCTTTTTGTACTATCATGTTCTAATACAAAGCAAGAATGTATAGTTGAGCTTAATTCAAATTGGGAATTTAAATCTGAAAATGATAAAGAGTACTTACCCGCATCTGTTCCCGGCACTGTCCATCTAGATCTGCTGAAAAACGAAAAGATTGATGATCCTTTTTTTAGACTAAACGAGCATCAACAACAATGGATTGATAAACTTGATTGGGAATATAGAACAAATTTTGATGTTAATGATTTTCATTTTGATTATGATATTATAGAACTAGATTTTTTTGGTTTAGATACATATGCTGATGTTTTTTTAAATGATTCTATGATATATTCATCTAATAATATGTTTGTTGGAAAAACAGTTAATGTAAAAAAAAACATAAAAAAAGGGGAAAATAATTTACTTATAAAATTTAAATCTCCAATTGATGTTGGAATTGAGATGTATGATAAGTTGGGATATAGGCTTCCCGATAATGCTAATGATCTTTCAGAAATTGGTAAAGTACCTGAAAATAAAAAAGTAGGAGTTTTTGAAAGAAAAGCCCCCTACTCTTTTGGTTGGGACTGGGGACCCAGACTAGTAACTTCAGGTATCTGGAGACCAATAAAAATTAACTTTTGGAATAATTTTCAAATAAAAGACCTTCATTTTACACAAAAAATAGTTCAAGATAATGCTTTTATAAAAGCTGAGGTTGAAGTACTTTCCGTATATGATAATCAGAATGTGAATGCAAAAATATATGTTGATAATAAAATTATTTTAAAAGATATTGTTCATTTAAAAAAAGGAAATAATAAATTCTCAATTCCCTTTACAATTAATGAAATTGAGAGATGGTGGCCCAATGGTATGGGCAGCCAGAAACTTTACGATGCAAGGCTTGAAATTTCCCACGAAAATTATATTTCTAAAGCTTCAAAATCAATTGGATTGAGAACAATTGAACTGGTAACTCAAAAAGATTCCATCGGAAATGATTTTTTCTTCAAGGTAAATGGGATTCCTACATTCATGAAAGGCGTTAATTATATTCCACAAGACGTTTTTTTACCAAGAGTTAAAGATGTAGATTATGAAAATATCATCTCGGCAGCAGTTGATGCAAATATGAATATGATTAGAGTTTGGGGTGGTGGTGTTTATGAGAAAGATCTATTTTATGAACTGTGTGATAAACATGGGTTGCTTGTTTGGCAAGATTTTATGTTTGCATGTGCCATGTACCCAGGAAATGACAGCTTTTTAAAATCTGTTGAGGAGGAAGCAATTTATAATGTAAAAAGGATAAGAACACACCCATCACTTGCATTATGGTGTGGTAATAATGAAGTCTTATCAGCATGGGAGAATTGGGGCTGGAAATATGATATAATCAAAAATCAATCAAAAGAGATAGCAGATACTATATTTAAGTCATACGACGAGATTTTTCATAAAATATTACCCAAGGTTATTAATGAATATGATAATAGCACTGATTATTGGTCGTCATCTCCAAGCAGCTCTACCGGAGTTACAGAATCCTTAACAAGTGGAGATGCTCATTATTGGGGGGTATGGTGGGGTAAAGAACCATTTAGCACTTATGAAGAAAAAATCCCAAGGTTTATGTCTGAATTTGGATTTCAGTCATTTCCAGAGTTTTCTTCAGTAAAAAAATATACAAACCCTTCAGATTATGATATATATTCTGATGTTATGAAATCTCATCAGAGATCTAGTATTGGAAATAGCACTATAGAGGAATATATGCAACGCGACTATAATGTGCCAAAATCTTTTGATCATTTTCTTTACGTAAGTCAATTACTTCAAGCTGAAGGGATTTCAATGGGAATGGAAGCCCAAAGAAGAAATAGAGACACATGTATGGGAAGCTTATATTGGCAGTTGAATGATTGCTGGCCGGTTGCGTCATGGTCAAGTATTGATTATTTTGGAAAATGGAAAGCGCTTCACTACAAGACAAAAAAATCATTCGAGGAGTCTATATTATCATTTCATAATAAAAGTGATGAAGTGGTTGTATATTTTATCACAGATAAACTAGAAAGGCAAAAATTAAAATTTAATATTCAATTAATTGATTTTTCTGGGAAAATTCATAACTCATGGGAAGGAGAATTTTTTTCAAAAGCAAACAATTCAAAAATAATTCACAAAATAAACTTGTCATCGTTAAATGTTGAGCCTAACTATTTTAATGATAAATATCTTTACGCTAATGCTTCGCTTAATAATCAAGTAATTACTGAAAAAATGAAATATCTTTCAGCTGTAAAAAATTTAGATATTGATGCCCCAAAATTTACATATGAAGTTAAGTCCGTAAATAATTTTTATGAGATTAAAATTTCTTCTGAAAATTTGGTTAAAAATTTATTTATAGACTCTGAGTTAGAATATAATTTTTCTGACAACTATTTTGATCTTAGGCCAAATGAACAAAAAGTAATCAGAATTAAAAGAAACAAAATTCATTCTATAAACTCTTTTAAAGAAAGCTTGAATTTTTTAAGCCTATACGATACTTACTAATTTTTTGGATAAAATCAGAAAAAGCTAATGGAGTTTTGATATTGTTCAATGAAGTTTTAGTTAAATCAATACCTAAAAAAATTAATTTATTCTTGATCACTTGTATTAATTCGCTAGCTGCAAACCTGTTTAGAATTTCCTTTTCATATTTCTCGACACTTTCCTGTAAATTTTTTGTTTTCTGAAAACTAATTATCTCAGCCTCATTTAATCTAGAAAATAGAATATCACTGACCTTTCTGTTCATTTCAATATCGTTCAATTTTTGAATATATACATTCTTGGCGTCACTAAACTTAAAGTCATAGTTTTCCTTGATCTTTCTCTGATAAAAGTTCCAAAAGTTTCTGTACAGATTATGATCCTTATGAATATCAAAATCAAATATGGAATAATAATTAGAGTAGGGTGAAATAATAAAAGGGTATTTTTTTTGGTGAGTTATGTAAAATAATGTTTTAACTAATTCAATAATTTTCATTTTAATATGACACAATTTAATGTATTTTTTTAACTCTCCTTTATTAGATTTTCTATACTTTAAAATAATACTGTTTTCATCATATAAGATTGAACCAACTAAATCTTTTTGCTTTTTATTTTCTATAACTTTATAATTTACTAGGTTTGAAGGAGTCATGCCCCCGCAGACTACAAGCATTAAGAATAACGATAAGGATTGTACTTGATACAAATCTTCAGACTTATTTACAGCTTCAATGAATTTTTCTTTGTTAAATGATTTTAATGTGGTTGATTTTTGTCTTTTTTCTATTATTAGCCTAGGAATCACAAATCTTTTATTAATCAGACTATCTTTATGTGCCCTATTCATAATTACCGCCATTTTTTTTATATAAGAATTAATTGATGATATTTTTAACCCCTTCTTTTCCGCAGTATATTTAAATTCAAAGATTGTATTTTCATCTAGTATATCATTAAAGTAAATATTTGCTTTTTTAAGATGTTTTTTAAACACCCTCACTACATTTAAATAATCATTGGCAGTTATTGGGCTTTTATTTTTAACAAAATCAGTTTTAACATATTCTTCAAGAGAGTAAATATCAATCCCCTTTTTAAGATAGTTCTCTAATTCACTGGTTGACCAATTGTCTGCATGATATTTAATAAGAGCGATTTTTTTTTTGTTTTTTAACTTTTCTAAAGTAATGTTTAAAGAAATTGAATTAGATATTTCAGAGTTTTTAAACTGTTCTTCCTCAACAAAGACACCAGTATTGATTTTTTTTCTATAATTTTTTGCACTGCAGTCATAAATTATAGCTCGTTTATTTTCTTTCGTTTTGTATGAAGATATTGTTATTTTTATGTTCATAACTTTACATAAAGTTTATCATTAATATTACTATTAATATATATATTTACTCAGTAATTAAATATACAAAATATTATTATATATACATATTTTTGAATATTATTCAAGCATTTCAATTATAAAAAAAATTAATTTTTAAATAATATATTTTTGTCAAGAATATTTGTTATTATCAAAATTATTTCTGTTTTATAATTTTCCATTTCACCAATACTTAAACTAGTTTTTCCTTCGAATACCCCCTCAAGAACACCATCGGTTGTATTTTTTAAATTTATTATACCACTTTTGATTCTTCTTCCCTTGAATTCAGTTTCTATTCCTAACATATATATTAATAACTGTAAATTGTATATCCCTTTTTCCCTTCTCAACTCTTCACTATCCTTAATCGTTATGTTTCTTTTGGTAAGTCTTTTACCACTCTTATAGTCAATTACCCTTAATTCTCCATTTAATTCATCTATTCTATCAATCTTGCCTCTTATATTATATTTTTTACTTTTGTTTTTAATTTCAGCCTCAAACCCCCTCTCTACAGCTATTATTTTCAACTCATTTTCTTTTTCAATTGTTTTCTGATCAAGATCTATTACTCTTTTTACGTATTCCTTCACTGTTTCGACAATAATTATGTTTTTTCCTTTGTATATATTTTCTTCACGGACATGATTTCTAATTACATTTTGAACGGTAGAGTTTATTTGTCCTTTCATTCTTTTTAAATCATCAATTTTAAGTTTTTTCCCAATATAGTCTTTATAGATTAGCTCTAAAGAATCATGCACAATATTTCCGATTGTGCTAGATGCTATTGTTTCTTCAATATTTTCTTCCTTCAAGCCTAATAGATAAGTTTCAAAAAACTTTTTCTTATCCATAGTATATAAGCATAACATTGAGGCACTCACACCGTTGTCTATAATCGCCTTTAATTTTTCTTGAACCAATTTTGTTTTTTTATAAAAAGGATCTACATTTTTCTTCACAGGTGTTTTAGAAATTAGTAGATTTTTATTCACTGATTGAATTCCCTCCACTTCAATTTGCTTGATAAATCTACTTTCTTCGCCATTATTCATAGCATGGGGCTCTGTATTATAGATTAACCAAATATTTTGAGCTCTTTTAATTAATCTGTAGAAATGATAAGCAAAAACAGAATCTTTTTCTTTAAATGTCTGTAGCTGATTAGCTTTTTTTATTTCATATGGTATATAACTACTATTATTATTACCAACGGGAAGAATACCCTCGTTAACTGATGTTATTATTATATTTTTATAGTTTAATAACCTGGTTTCCAACATTCCCATTATTTGAAGACCTTTAACGGGTTCTCCGCTAAAAGGAGATGTACTCATTTCACACAATTCTTTAAATAATATTTTTAAAGAACTAATATTTTTTAAATAATCTAGCTTTTCACAGGAAACCTTTATTTGTAAAAATATTTTATTGATATGATATAAAAGTTCAAGATTTATAAAATCATTTTCTGGATTTTTGGAGTATTTTTTTTTAATAAACTCAATTAACTCTAAACATGAACTTACACCATCATTAGCATTTTTCCACTTAGAAAATATAAGCTTATAAATTGTATGATTTTCGTTATCAATTTCTATTATATCTTTTATTGACATATAAATAAGGTTCTCATCTCTTATTTTTTTTCTTAAATCAACCCCCTTATTTAAAACTGGACTAATAAGTTCGTGAGAAACTAATGATATTATACTCTTATAATAAAAGCTATTTTGATTTTTAGCATGAATATTTAATAACAAATAAAAAAAAGAATAGATATTTGAACTTTTCAGTGGGTAACCCATTGTAACATTTATATTTTTCACATTACTTGGGATAGAATTTAATAAGGGAATTAATAATTTTTCATCACCTAACACAACAGCTGTATCGTTTATTTCATCTGGACTTATCGATAGCAATAATTCACCAACGTATTTTATTTGCCCTATATTTTTGGGAGTACCAATTACTTGAACATTTTTTTCTTTTTTATATTCATCTGAAACTATTTCGATATTATTATTTTTGTAGTAAGGCCAATTTTTTAGATAAGATTCTATAAATAATGAAGCATTATTATAATCGGAATTCAGAAATGACTTGTCAATATCCCAATAAATTTCTCCGTTGTTACTAACTATTTCTTGGATTACTTCCGATTCCGATTTACTTAAAGCGTTAAAGCCTATAAAAATATGCTTTATACTTTTTTTATTTTCTGTATAACTTAGAATTTGTTCGCATGCTTCTCTGTAAATTAACCCTTGATAACCCATTCCAATATTAAATAGTCTAGTTTTAAGTTCATTATGATATAATTTAATTTTACCCCAAAATTCTTTGTAATTTTTGATTAAGTCAGTTTCTTCTTCATAGTTTGACCAATGAGTTAAATCTTTAAAAGCTTTTAAATAATCAAATAATGAATCAGTATTACATAGTTCTCTGTCAACTTCACTGAAATCTTTCAATAGAGTTTTAGACCACGAGATAAATTCTTCAAAGGTTTGTTGATCTTCTTTTTTTGTTTGATTTAGGTAAATATTATAAAATTCAAACAATAGATCGGTGTCAGAAATTTTATTTATTCCTGAAACTATTGACATGAAATTTTCTATGTCATAAATAATGGGAGAGAAGATCGTTTTTTTTACAATTTTGTTGATCTCCTGTTTTAGAAAAATTCGAGATCTTTTATTTGGTAATATTATTATGACTTTCGAAATATCAGAGCCATTACTGACAATTATCTTATTTATGACCTCCTTTATAAATCCATGCATCTTATAAAAATAAAAAACGCCTCGCATTTAGCGAAGCGTTTTCTAATATAGTATTATAGATCTTTAAATCTTTATTTCATAAATAAAATCTCGACTCTCCTGTTGTTAGACCTACCGTTTGCATTTACATTAGTATCAATTGGTTTATCCTCTCCAAAACCAATAGAACTTAGTCTGTTAGAATCTATCCCTTGAGATATCAAGTAATTTTTAACTGCATTAGCTCTTCTTTCAGATAAGTTTTGGTTGAAAGATTTAGTACCAACACTATCAGTATGACCTTCAACACTAAATTTTACACCTGAATACTTAGAAATAATACCAACTATTTCATCCATAACTGGTGGGGTGCCATCTGTAAAAGCAGTGGAACCAAAAGCAAATTGAATATCTTTAGAAAGTTTAGTTATTTTTGCAGTTTCTTCTTTTGTTGGACCTTCTGGGCATCCATTATTAGATACACTTCCAGCGATTTTGGGACATTTATCGTCTTTATCTAGAACACTGTCCCCATCACTATCTGGCCAAGGACAACCTTTGTTCTCTTTCGGACCAGAAACAGTTGGACAACCGTCTTTGCTATTTTCCACACCATCACCATCACTATCAGGACATCCACCCATATTTACTAAACCAGCAACGTTTGGACATCTATCTTTATTATCTGAAATACCATCACCATCACTATCAGGACAACCGTTGAATTCAGCTAATCCAGCTTCCATTGGACAATCATCTTCACTGTCTTGTATTCCGTCACTATCAGAATCAGGGCATCCGTTAAATTCTTCTAGGCCAGGAACTTCTGGACATTCATCATGTTGATCATAGACACCATCACCATCGGTATCGGTACCACCAAATTTAACAGAAAGCATGGCAGACCACCTCATTGTTGTACCCTCGTCTAATCTCGGTGATTTTCCTGTAAAATCATAATTGTTCTTGTACTCAGTCATTAGTGTTAAACCAAAAACCTCGTTAAACCAATGATTAACTCCAAAAGAAACACTACCGGTTAGCCCGTCTTGATTATCAAACCACGTCCATCCCGGTCCAACACCAACAAATGGCTCTAATTCAATATTTAAAAGATTAACTTTAAATAAGTCTGATAAATCATATTTTAAGAATGCATCAACAGAATAATAATCATTAGTTACATCAGCAAGCTCTAAACCTGTAGCATACTTACTAATGCTGTTAAAACTAGCTCCAACACCAAAAGATAAGTTATCACCCAGGAATTTTGATACTGAAAATGCAGAAACTGGAGATTTAGAAACATTCCAGTTTTGTTGAACATCAAAGAATTCAGCAAATTTTGTGTTTTTGTCTGCATTAATGTCAACCGCATTTGTACCGAAACTAAATTGCCATTGATTATTTTTATCTTGTGCATTTGTATTGTTTGCACAAAAGACTAAAATTGTAATCAATAATAAAATGTAATTTTTTCTCATAATTTTTATATTATATGTAATTATTTGGCAAAAATAGCAAATTCAACTTAAATTAACTCATATTTATCTGAAAATAAAGATTTAACTTCAATTTATAAGTTTATTACTAAATTCTTGATTCCCTGTTAACACTTATTTATTTTTATTTTTTCATTTACATATACGAGTATTTTTTCAGCAACTTTAAAATTCATTTCCTCGAGCATAGATTTATATTTTTTTAATTGAATTTTATGAGATTCATTTTCTTTACCAGTTTTATAATCAATAATTACTACATCCGTATTATTTAAAAAAACCAATCTGTCCGGAACTAAAACAAATCCTTTTTTAGAAATTATTTCTCTTTCATTGTAGCTAACTAAATCCCCGTTATAGTATTTTTTAAGACCAGGGTGGTTTACTATCTGTAAAATCTTTTGTTCGTAGTTTTTCATATCACTTAACCCGATTGATCCTGATTGATAAAATCTGTTTAATACAATACTGATCTCTTTTTTTGAATTAACTTCCTCCATGATTTGATGAAAAATATTTCCTTCCTCCTGAGCCTCACTTAATTCATTAATCCACGAATCTGTGTTTTTAGAGTTAATTAAAATGTTTTGTTTAATCCGAGAATTTACTTCAAATTGTTTATGGATGATATTTCTTGAAATAATACTGTCAGACTTAACATTAACTTTATCTCCAAACTCATATGACATTTTTGAATCTTCCCAAACACCAATATTTTTTAAATAACTAATAAATATTCCAGAGAAATAGTTTATATTTTCATTTCCTTTACTGTCTAAATTTTTCTCTGAAATAATGTGAAGCTCTTTTATTGCTCTAGTAAGAACAACATATAAAAGATTGATATTATCAACCTCCAGTTTATTTCGATAGCTACTATATAAATCTCCATCTATTTTTTCTAGATCTTTATTAATGTTAATTATAGATTTTTGTAAACCAAAATTGTCATCATTTTTAATATCAATCCATGTTTTTGGATTCAAGTCACCATGAATATTAATATTTGCATACGGATAAATAACAACCGGGAATTCTAAACCTTTAGATTTATGAATTGTAATTATTTCAACCGCGTTTATTCCTTGTGGATTAATAATATTTAGTTTTTCTTTTTTCTCTTCGAATTGCTCAATAAATTCGTTTAAACCGGTTTGATACTTATTTGAATAATCAAGAGCAAAATCAAGAAAAAATTGAACGTATGAGTTTCCATCATTCATAATTCCAAATTCATCAATTATATATTCAATAGCCTCATAAATAGATGTTCTGTTTAATCTGTTAAAATCAAAATTAAATTTGTCAATTATAACTTGTTTTTTTATGTCAGAGAAGTCTTTATCAAAAGTTTCTATTAAGAAATCCTCTTTAATTTGATCTATAAAGTTTAATTCACACAATGACTCACAAAATTTGATTTTATTGAAGTCTGAACTATCAACATGATATCTGATCAAATTGATAATTAAAGAAACCTGAGGGCTTGATGATAGCCGCAGAACTTCAGATGAAATAATAGGAATATTATTTTCGGTTAAATAGTCTCCTACTAAAATTCCTTCTTTTTTCTTTCTAACAATAATACATATGTCTTTATATAAATACCCTCTTGAAACTAAATCCCTTACGTTTGATAATATTTGAGTATTGTAAAATTTATCTGATTTAATTTCGTCATTTTTATCATGAAATTTTAAATTAATATAACCTCTCTCTTTTTTAAACGAATTTTGATCTGGGAAGTTTAAAATTTCAGCTAATTTAAAATTATCAGCAAATAGGGTGGAAATATGTTTAAATAGAGAGTTATTAAAACTAATAATCTCTTTAGCACTTCTAAAATTTGTGTTAAGGTCAATTGTAGTTTTTTCACAGTAAAAAGGAGATTCGTTAATCAAAAGATTCATGAACTCATCGACATCTCCGCCTCTCCATCTATATATTGATTGTTTTGGATCTCCAGCCAAGGTCAAAGATGAATTATCAGAGGATAAAGAGTTTTCTATTAAAGGCTTTAAATTTTCCCATTGCATTTTTGATGTATCTTGAAATTCATCTATAAAAAAATGACTAAATTTTGTTCCAATCTTTTCGTAAATAAATGGAGCAGGTTGATTCTTAATTTCTTCATTTATCAGTTTATTAAATTCTGAAATTAATATGAAATTTCCTTCTTTTTTTAAAAGTTCAATTTCTTTTTTTATTTCACTTAAAATCGAAAGAGGAGAGAGGTTGTTTAATATATTCTCATATAATTTTATTTTAAAAATATTTGTTTTACAACTTTTATAAATGTCTAATAAATTTATTCTTATTTTTTCAATGTTTATTTTATCTTTTTCAGTGATTCTCTTTGGATAAAGATTTCCTTCTGTTAAGTTCTTTTCGATTTGATTATTGTATAAGTTGTCTAACTCTCCATGAGAAATTTTGATAAAATGCTTTGGCACAGATTTAAATAAAAAACTATCATGACTTATTTCTCTTTCATCAATGATTTTAATTGCGTTTCTTGCAATAATTTTGGTTTCTGAGTTAGTCTTTTTGATTTTTCGTCTCAAATTTTTTTTCCATCTTTCAAAGTCATTAACTTCAGAATCCTTTAAATAGTCAAGTTCAGAAAAGTTATTCTCATCAAAGATTAATTCAGCGATATCTTTTAAATCTTTTGTAATATCCCAGCTTTTATCATTTTGGGTTTTTTCTGACGAAAAGTTTATAATATTTTTTGAACGCTCATCATTTAATTCAATTTTAGAAATTAGATTATCAACAGCTTGATTAATAACTTCATTTTGGTCTAATTCAATTTCATATTTAGCATCAATTCCAAGTTCATACGTAAAGTTTCTGACTATTTTTTGAGTTAATTTATCTATTGTTAATATTTCAAAAGAACCATAGTTTTTTAATAGATTTTTCAATATGATTGATGACTTAGTAAATATTTCTTTTTTTGTTAAACCTGACACTTTTGCAATTTCTTTTATCATTACTTCATCGGGGTCAATCGAATTTGAATAATTGATTAGATACCTAATAATTCTTCCTTTCATTTCATTAACAGCCTTATTTGTAAATGTTATTGCAAGAATACTTTTATATAGCTCAAAATTATTTGAATTGAACAGAAGAATGAGATAGTCTCTAACCAAACTAAATGTCTTTCCTGTACCAGCCGAAGCATTGTAAATATTAAAATAGTTTGTGTTAATCATCAAAAATACAAGTTAATGATAGTTGTTGATTTTTGATAAATTTTTTATTGTAAATTTGGGATATAAATACAATAATATATGAGCTTTAGTTTACCTAAATTAGAATATTCTTATGATGCCTTAGAGCCTCATATTGATGCTAGGACAATGGAAATTCACCATTCAAAACATCATCAAGGTTATACCAATAAACTTAATTCAGCTATCAAAGGATCAGAAAATGAATCAAAGGATATCCATGATATTTTATCTAGCCTTGACATGAATAATATGGCGTTAAGAAATAATGCTGGTGGTTATTACAATCACAAAATATTTTGGGAAGTAATGAATCCAAATAAAGAAAATGTTATGTCTGAAGGTTTAAAAACTGCAATTGATAAAGCATTTGGCTCTTTTGAAGCGTTTAAAGATGCTTTTTCTAAAGCTGCTGCAACAAGATTTGGTTCAGGATGGGCATGGCTTTGTGTCAAAAACGGACAACTTGAAGTATGTTCCACCCCAAATCAGGACAATCCTTTGATGCCAAATGGATGTGGAGGAACACCAATATTAGGGCTTGATGTTTGGGAGCATGCATACTATTTAAATTATCAGAACAGAAGACCAGACTATATCAATGCTTTTTTTGATGTAATAAATTGGGGAGTAATTTCAGAAAAATTTGAGCAGTCCTTTTAATAGGCTCTTTTTTTATTTCCTTCGTAAAAGTTTACAAATGCCGTATTTACAACTCTGTTTCCACCAGGTGTTGGGTAGTTTCCTGTGAAGTACCAATCACCCGTTGAATTTGGACATGCTATGTGTAAATTTTCTATAGACTGAAAAATGATTTTAACATCTCTTTTTTCTAAATGTGAACTTAGTAATTCGGTTATTTTGTCAGAAATTTCTTGGGCTGAAAATAAATCATAAATAGCTTTTACACGATTTTTCATTTTACTATCCTCTAACTCAAGTTCAATTTTACATTTTTTATAAACATCTTTTACTAAAGAATTCTTACCTCGGTCTTTTAATAGTTCAAGCGCTGCGTTAAAGGCCACAAGGCTTTCCAAATTAGCCATATCAATTCCATAACAGTCTGGGTATCTGATTTGTGGAGCAGATGAAACAATTACTATTTTTTTAGGGTCTAATCTGTCTAACATTTTTAGGATGCTCTTTTTTAGGGTAGTCCCTCTTACAATACTATCGTCAATGATTACTAAAGTATCATTTTTATTTACCACTCCATAAGTGATATCATAAACGTGCTCAACTAAATCATCTCGACTATCATCCTCAGTGATAAATGTTCTTAATTTAACATCTTTTACAGCTATTTTTTCTATTCTTGGTCTAACGGATAAAATTTCTTTTATCTTATCTTCAGAAAGACCTTTTTTACCTATGATTTCTTCACTTTTTCTTGAATTGAGGTATTCTTCAACGCTTTCAATCATTCCAAAGAAAGATGTTTCAGCAGTATTTGGAATATATGAAAAGACAGTTTGTTTAATATTATAATTTATCTCCTCTAATACTGTAGGCATTAATAATTTTCCGAGATCTTTCCTTTCTTGATATATATTTGCATCATTTCCCCTAGAAAAGTAAATTCTCTCAAATGAACAGGATTTATTTTCTTTAGCTTTGATTACACTCTTTATTTTAGTGGTACCATTGCTTTTTATGACGATTGCATTTCCAGGATCTAATTCTTTAATCATTTTTTGCCCAACATTGAATGCAGTTTGAATTGCTGGTTTTTCAGATGCAACAACAACAATCTCATCATCTTTATAATAGTATGCAGGCCTTATACCGTTAGGATCCCTCAGCACAAAAGAATCACCATGGCCCAATATACCCCCAATTACATATCCTCCATCCCATTTTTTTGAAGCTTTTTTTAGAATTTTAAAAATGTTTAGTTTCTCTGAAATTAGCGATGAACATTCCTGTTTATTTAACCCCTCTTTTTTAAAATCTTTATACATTTTTCTTACTGCATCGTCGAGGAAATGTCCAATTTTTTCCATAATAATTACTGTGTCGGTATATTCTTTAGGATGTTGCCCTAATTCAATCAAGCTATTAAAAAGCTCATTTGAATTTGTCATGTTAAAGTTCCCAGCTAAAATTAAATTTCGATGTTTCCAATTATTTTGTCTAAGAAAAGGATGCACATTTTCAACACTATTTCCTCCAAAGGTTCCATATCTAACATGACCTAACAAAACTTCAGCTAAATAAGGTACTTTTGACTTTAATTTTTCAATATCATCAACAATAGCTGGGTTTGATTTAAGTTCAGAGTTAATTCTTTCATTTATTTTGCCAAAAACATCTTGAATTGGTTGCTTTTCGGTAGATCTGATTCTACTAATAAATCTTTTACCAGGCTTAACATCAAGTTTTATCGAAGCAAAACCGGCTCCATCTTGACCTCTGTTATGCTGTTTTTCCATTAGCAGATACATTTTATTTATTCCATAAAATGAACTACCATATTTTTTTTTGTAAAATTCTAGTGGCTTAAGTAGTCTTATGTGGCCGATACCACATTCGTGTTTTATAGCATCACTCATTATCTAACAGTATGCATACAAAAAAACAAAATAAATATTTAAAAAAGACATTTAATTATTATGTTTTTTAATAAAATTTATTCGTGCATTAATTTCCTCTTTTGGGATTTCTAACATATTTTCTACACCAAACTTTTCAACACAAAATGATGCAATTGCATTAGCATAAATTAATGCATTTGAAATTGAGCTAAAAGAATAATTTTTTGAGTGAGCTAAGTGAGATGCAAAAGCACCTGCAAAAGAATCACCAGCACCGGTAGGGTCAACAACTTTTTTGACTTTAAAAGACGGACAGAAAAACTCAGACTCATCAGAGTATAGTGTAGCACCAAACTCACCCTTTTTCATAACAATATATTTTGGTCCCATTTTAAGAATTTTTTTTATTCCAAGGTCATAATTTATACAGCCAGACAATTGAATTACTTCTTCATCATTAATACATATTAGGTCAACTTTTGAAATAATTTTCATCAGGTTGTCTAAATTGTGATCCATCCAAAAATTCATTGTATCAAGCATAATAAAATCAGGTTTATTCTTAAATTGAGATACAATACTTAATTGAACTTTCGGGTCAAGATTCCCCAAAACCAACACATCAGGATTTTTAAAATTTTCAGGGATTTTAGGATCAAAATCAGCTAGCACATTTACTTGAGTTTCTAAAGTATCCCTCTTGTTCATATTATCGTGATATTTTCCGGACCAAAAGAAACTTTTACCGTTTTTTTCAATTTGAACCTCAGAAATATCAATTTCTTTTGAAATAAGAAGCTGTAGATAACTTTCTGGAAAGTCATTACCAATTATTGAAACAATAGCGCAATCAACATTTTTTGTTTTTGCAGCAAGACCTGCGAATGGTGCTGACCCCCCTATAACCCTTTCAACTTTTCCGAATGGAGTTTCAATTGTATCAAATGCTAATGTCCCAACTACTATTATTTTACTCATATAATTAATCTATTTTCTGCCAAAATCAGCAGGAATTTCTCCCCAATTTTTTGTATCCCACTTTTTTATAACAACGGAATAATTATTTTCTTTTAGCCATGTGATTGCTCTTTCTACTAAAACAAAAACCTCTTCATTTTCTTTATTTCTTTTCAATTTAGTGTTACAAAATTTTTTCCGTACCCAGCTCATTGCGGTGATTGAGTCAGAATAAATAAGTTTTTTATTTGACTGTTTTTCCAAAATCGCTATCCCATGAACTAAAGCTAAAAACTCACCAATGTTATTTGTGGCATTATTAAATGGTCCCATTTTAAATAAGATTTTTTTTGTATTGGTATCTACTCCCTGATACTCCATTACTCCAGGATTACCACTAGATGCAGCATCTACAGAAATTGAATTGAATTCAGGACCCTTTGAAACATTCTTAAAATCTAAACTTTGCTTATATTCTTCATAACCCTGATCAAAAGCTTTTTTAGCCTCCTCTAGATCGCTGAAACTTTTAAATAATGCACCCTTTACATTTTTTATTTCACTCTGACATTTCTCCCAAGATTTATAAACACCGGGGCTATTTCCTTTCCAAACAACATAAAATTTATGTTTACCCATCAATTAAATTGTTAAGTAGTTTTTCTATCATTAAAGGGAAATATTTCATCTCAAGCTTATGAATCTCCTTTGAAAGATTTAAAGCGTTAGTTGGATATATTATTTCGATACTTTTCTGAAAAATAATCTTTCCTTCATCATAATATTTATTTACATAATGAATGGAAATTCCACTTTTGGATTCCTTATTCTCTATAACTTTTTTATGAACATTCATTCCATACATTCCTTTACCTCCATATTTAGGTAGCAAAGAAGGGTGAATATTTACAATTTTTTGTGGAAAATTATCAATAATTTGTTCGGGAACTTTTAAAAGAAACCCCGCTAAAATGATTAATGAAGGATCAATCAATTTGATTTTTTCCAACAGGCTATTTTTATTCAGTTCTTCCTTACTTAGCACTAAATAAGGAACATTTAATTTAACACATCTTTCAATTACTCCTGCTTCTGAATTATTTGTTGCAACTATCCAGTTAATTTCTTTGTGTTTTTTTTTAAAGTATGTTATAAGATTTTCAGCATTAGACCCATTCCCAGAAGCAAAAATTAAAATACTAACTTTTTTATCAGAATTAATGTTCACAATTTTTTTTTGAATTGGTTAAATTAAAATAAAGTTTTTTATTTTTGCACTTTAACAAAATTATAAATTAAAAAAACAAAGTTATGTCAGATATCGCATCAAAAGTAAAAGCTATTATCGTAGATAAATTAGGAGTAGATGAAAGTGAAGTTGTCAACGAAGCAAGTTTCACTAATGACCTTGGAGCAGATTCACTTGATACTGTGGAATTAATTATGGAATTTGAAAAAGAATTTGATATTCAAATCCCAGATGATCAGGCTGAAAATATAGCAACTGTCGGTCAAGCGATTTCTTATATAGAGAATTCATAATATTTTTTTATGGCTTTAAAGAGGGTAGTTGTTACTGGTCTTGGAGCTCTCACCCCAATTGGGAACAATCTTAATGATTTTTGGACTGGCCTTATTGAAGGTAAAAGTGGTGCAGCACCAATCACATATTTTGATACTGAAAAATTCAAAACGAAGTTTGCTTGCGAATTAAAAGACTTTGATATTTCTATTCATCTTGATAGGAAACAGCAAAGAAAAATGGATAGATTCACCCAATATGGTATGGTTTCAACAAAAGAAGCAATACAAGATTCCGGATTAGATTTAGAAAAAATTGATAAGTTACGTGTTGGTGTAATATGGGGATCTGGTATTGGAGGAATTGAAACTTTTCAAAATCAAATGCTAGACCACGCCTCTGGAGATGGAACTCCTAGATTCAGCCCATTTTTTATCCCTAAAATGATTGCCGATATAACTCCTGGTTATATTTCTATGAATTATGGATTTATGGGGCCAAACTATACAACTGTTTCTGCTTGTGCTTCAAGTGCAAATGCTATGGTTGACGCTTTGAATTATATAAGATTAGGTTATTGTGATGTTATTGTAACTGGCGGTAGTGAAGCTGGGGTAAATATTGCCGGAATGGCAGGATTTAATGCTATGCATGCACTTTCAACCAGAAATGATTCACCCGAATCTGCATCTAGACCTTTTGATTCTACTCGTGATGGTTTTGTATTAGGTGAAGGTTCTGGAACTTTAATTCTTGAAGAATACGAACATGCTAAGGCAAGAGGTGCAAAGATTTATGCAGAATTTCTTGGAGGTGGTCTGTCATCAGATGCCCATCACATTACTGCTCCTCACCCTGAAGGAAATGGCGTAAAGGCTGTAATAAAAAATTGTATAAATGACTCAAAAGTTAGTATCAATGACGTTGATTTAATTAATACTCACGGTACTTCTACTCCTTTAGGTGATGTGGCTGAATTAAAAGCCATTGATTATATTTTTGGAGATCATGCTCAAAATATTAATATTAATTCGACTAAGTCAATGACAGGCCATCTGTTAGGTGCTGCTGGAGCTGTTGAAGCAATTTCGATTATATTATCTCTCCAAAATGGTATTGTACCTCCTACCATTAATCACCATAACATAGATGAAAATATCAATCCAAAGTTAAATTTAACCTTAAATAAAGCACAAAAAAGAGATGCAAAAATCGGCATGAGTAATACATTCGGTTTTGGTGGGCATAACGCATGTGTATTGTTTAAAAAATGGGATTAATATGAATTTTAATTTTTATGAATTAATAAAATTAAAAAAGGACCCATTTTATCGACCCATTAAAAATCTCTTAAAATTTACCCCAAAATCTCTTAATTACTACAAAAGAGCTTTTACTCATCGTTCATCAAACAAAAAAGATTTAAATGGAGTAGCTGTTAACTATGAGAGATTAGAGTTTCTGGGCGATTCTATTTTAAGTTCAATCATCTCTTCATATTTATTTAAAAATATCCCAACCGGTTCAGAGGGTTATCTTACTCAAATGAGATCAAAAATTGTTAGTAGAAACCATTTAAATGAACTTGGTTTAGAGTTAAATCTGCTACAGTTTGTTGACGCAAATATTTCGGAAGAAAACTATGGGGATAATATACATGGTAATCTCTTTGAAGCACTTATTGGCGCTATATTTCTTGACCGAGGGTATCCTCATTGTAAGAAATTCATATTTGATCGTGTGATTAATCCTCACGTAAATCTGGAGAGACTTAAGAACAAAATTATCAGTTACAAGAGTTTATTGATAGAGTGGTGTCAAAAACACAAGAAGCTTTATAATTACGAAACCTTTGAAGATTCCGGAAATGACAAGATAAAGCACTTTTCTGTAAAACTTTCTATAGATAATAAAGTTATAGCTAAAGCAAGGGATACTTCAAAGAAAAAAGCGGAGGAAAAAGCGTCAAAAAGAGCATTTTTCATGTTTCAAGAAGATATTTTAAAATATCAAAATCAAAATTGATAGAATAAGCTTATCTTTATAGAGAAATTCATGATTTTGAATAACCATAAATTAAACTTAAATCAATTTCCTGAAAATTATCATCTAATCGCAATTCATTCAGACTTAGACGAATTTAGATTAGCATTTTTTTTAAATAAAAAACTAAATATTAGTTTAAAAAGGAAAAACAATGATATTTATTTTGTTGAACAAGATGCAAATTACTCGCAATATGAATATTTAGATGACACCAAATATTTAAAGTGGATTTTTTTTTCAAACAAGTCATTGGTTTCAGAAAAAAATTCTGAAGAAGATTTAAGTTTATTTAGTCAGAAAAATACTGCTTCAAATAGAATGAATCTTTTGAGCCAACAAAAGTCAGTTGACTATTTTCTTATTATAGAAAATATTGCAAATAAGACTTATGTAGATAAGGTGTTAAAAAAAATTTCAGAAATTAGTGGAGTAATAACCTCGTTTATTTCTGAGAATAAATTAGAAAACAAAGAAAATTTAATTTTTTCATGAGTTATATAAAATTCAAAAAAACTAAAATTGTTGCAACACTAGGTCCGGGATGTAGTAGTAAAACCATGCTATCAAGATTAATTAAAGCCGGAGTTAATGTATTTAGGATTAATTTTTCCCATGCAACATATGATGAGGTTGATAGTCATGTTGAACTGATTCGATCTTTAAATAAGGAATTAGATACCAATGTTGCTATTCTAGCAGATTTACAAGGGCCCAAGATTAGAATAGGGAAAATAGAAGACGGTGTAGTTTTCAAAAAGGGAGATGTATTTACTTTATCAACAGCTAAGGAAATTATCGGAAATAGACAAAAAGCATCACTTTCCTATAAAGATTTTGCTAAAGATGTAAAGAAAGGAGATAAGGTTTTAGTTGACGATGGTAAATTGATTTTTGAAGTCATCTCTACAAATAAAAAGGATGAGGTAAAATTAAGAAATATTCAGGGCGGTAAATTGTCCTCTAAGAAAGGGGTTAATTTACCTAATACTAAAATCTCTACGCCTTCTCTAACCAAAAAGGATAAGCAGGATTTGCTTTATGCAATTTCTAAAGAGTTAGATTGGGTTGCATTGTCATTTGTTAGAGATGCTGATGATATGATAAATCTTCGAAAAATCATCGAAAAAGCATCATTTGAAAAAATACCTATTATAGCAAAAATTGAAAAGCCAGAGGCGATAAAAAATATAGAGGAGATTATTCAAAATTCTGATGGAATAATGGTTGCTAGAGGAGATTTAGGAATTGAAATTCCGTCTGAAGAAGTACCACTATTACAAAAAAGAATTGTGTACCTCGCTAAGAAACATAGGATTCCTGTAATCATCGCTACTCAAATGATGGAAAGTATGATTGACAGCCTCAAGCCTAGCAGAGCTGAGGTGAATGATGTAGCAAATTCTATCATGGATGGCGCTGATGCTGTTATGCTTTCTGCAGAGACCTCAGTTGGAAAATATCCAGCAGAAGTAGTAACTCAGATTTCAAAGATTATCACAAGTGTTGAGTATTCTGATATGATTACTGTACCCGAGTCACCTCCGAAAATCAAAACAAACAGATACACTACTAAGTTTATATGTTATCATGCTGCACAAATAGCAAACGAAACTAAAATTGCAGCAATCACTACTTTGACTCACAGTGGTTATACTGGATTTCAGGTTTCGTCGTGGAGGCCACATTCTAATATTCTTGTATTTACATCTAATAAGAGAATTCTTTGCAGGTTAAATTTATTATGGGGAGTTAAAGCTTTCTATTACGACAGATCGGTTTCAACCGATAAGACTATTCAAGAAATTAACGAGATTGTTAATAAAAAAGGATTTGCAAAAAAAGGGGATATGGTAATAAATCTTGCTTCAATGCCTGTTAAGGAAAGTGGTATGGTAAATACACT
>CEVX01042166.1_pt1 | contig 55423 bp, 51 predicted proteins | sample 356561 | NCBI WGS metagenome assembly CEVX01 (sample SAMEA2623886, study PRJEB7988) | marine metagenome | biome: marine biome (ENVO:00000447); feature: surface water layer (ENVO:00002042); material: "saline water (ENVO:00002010), including plankton (ENVO:xxxxxxxx)" | depth 5 m | reverse complement strand
GCTGGTTTATCTCAAGTTCAGAGTGATCTTGCGTCCCTTGCTGGTACAGTTGGCTCTTTAGCGTCTACTGTAAACGGTTTAGGCGACCAAATCGACACTGCCGTTTCAGATGGTCTTTCTGATATCCAAGCGGATATAGATGCTATCAATACTGCAGTTGCTGATGTTGCTTCTTCTGAGGAGGTTTCTTCTCTTTCAGATGCAGTAGCAGATGCTCAAACAGACTTGACAGATTTATTAGCTGCTTCTTCAGTATTTACTGGTGATGTTATAGTTAATTCTGTTAACACGTTAGACGCTTACCTAGCAATGGGTGCGGCTTTAAATATTGTAAATGGTAATGTAGCCATTACGGTTTCAACAGCTATGGATCAAACTAAAGTTCAAACTTTGGTTGATAACATCCTTACAGTTGTAAACGACTTTACATATACATCTGCAGCATCTTCTATTGCTGAGACTACTTTTAACAATCTTACAGGTGTTCAATCACTAACTATCACTCAAGGTGGTGGAATGAGATTCCCTAACTTAATTTCTGCAACTAAAGTAAGATTAAACGATGACTTTGAAAGTACAGTTGCGGTTATTCATTTTGGAGCTTTAACTTCAGTTAGTTCATTTCAGACTGATGCAGTTGCAAACACAATTCAGTTTACAAAAGCAACTGAACTTCACTTAACTGCTTTAGAATACTACCCAGGTGGTGTTTTAACTCTAGAAACTGATGAAGGTGCAGCTATGCCATTTGCTCTTGATGATATTGACGCTGATGGAGATACTCTAACTGCTGGTCTTACACTAACAATTACTGGTCCAGCATCTTTCTCTACATCTAAGATTGCAGACGGAACATTTGACTTTACTGATGTTAAATCTGTAAATCTAACAGACTATAAAGGATCTGTAACTATAGGTGGAGATGTAGAATCATTAACATCTAATTCATTAGTTTCTTTAACTGTTGATGCTCTTACTAAAGTTGAAACAATTGATGTAACTGGTGTTGTTGACCCAGATGCAACTACTGCAGCTACTAAATTAGGTCCTGCAATTTCTTTATCTTCTTTAGGAGATCTTGAAACAGTTAAAATTGCTGGTATAGCATCTTCTGTTACTCTTTCAACAAACAACAACCTTATATCTGCTACTATTTCTGCTGATGTATCAGGAGCTATCCAAGTTGATAACAACAGTGACTTAACTACCCTTACAGTAACAGGTGCTACTGCATCTGCGCTTGATATAGATACTAATGCAGATCTTGCAGCAGTAACTGTAGATTTAACTTGGGGTAACTCTGGAACTGGAACTACTGTAGATGGTGATCTTGATGTTACAACTAACTTATCTTTAGAATCATTGACAGTATCTTCAAACAATCTTGAAAACCTTGAAGTAACTGGAAACACTTCTTTAGCTACTGTTGATTTCACAGGAGTAACCGCAATTGGTGCAACTGGTACTGCTGTTGTAAACGTTTACAGTAACGACCTTACTGCTACTAAATTGACTGATAAGACTGACGGTACCACAGATGTTGCCGATGGTGGATCTGGAGATTTAGGTTCAATTACGTCTACTTCAGGTGTTTCTACTATGAAAGATTATCTTACAGCTGTAGCTGCTGATGCAGATTCTGCTGCTGCAGTTTATTGGGATAAAGTTGAATCTTTCTTAGATACTGAAGGAACAACTGATTCTGAAACTACAGATATTTCTTATTCTTCAGCTACTGCTCAAGATGCAACAACGATTTTACTTCTTACTGCTGCATCAGGTGATGGTACACCAGCTGGATCTGCAATAAAAGCTAAAAGAGCATTTATTGTTGACCTTGGTGCATCTGGTAGTTTTGGAGCTCAAATACTTCCAGCACCAGCTCCTTCTGTGGGTCTATTTGCAGCTTCAGGTACGGATGCTACTGCTCAAGGTTCTGTAACAATTAATGCAAATTCAAGCTTTATGTTATCTGCGCTTCAGCAAGCTGCAACTGTTGCTCGTTTTGCTGCCTACGGTCTAACAATAGAATCTAGCGCTGTTGCTAATTCTACTCTTACGGTAAGTTTAGTGACATATTTAAGTGCAACAGGTTCTCAAACCGTAAGTGGAGAGAGATATGTATCAGGTGATGCTGATATTACTGCTAATGCAGGTAGCGATTTCACTGCCGTTGCTTCAGCAACAAATTATGGTTTTGGTATAGATGACAAAATTACTTTTGGTGTTGGAGGAAATACTATAACTGTATCGCCTGATACTGCAGGTGCAACTGCATTGGCAGATCTTGCTGATGATGTAGTGGCTGCGTGGGCAACTAAATATGGCGCTTCTGGAACTGCTTCTGGATCTGCTGTAGCTTCTATGACTGCTTCTGCAGGGGTAATTACCATTACACCTCTAGATCCTGGAACTGCTGGTAATGGCCTAGCCGTTACTATGTCAGTTGCTGCTGGTACAGTTACAGCTACTAATGCTAAAAACTTAGATTATGTTATAGGTGCTAGTAATGCTACATCTGATAATGCTCTTGTAGCAACGGATGTTCTAATAACATTAACTCATAATGGAACTGGTGCTGATGTTACATCAGCGGTTAGCTTCAGTGGTAGTGCCGCTGCGGCAATGCCTGTAGAGCAAACTACAACAGTAAGAACCAATAGCGTTGGTGCTGATGTTGGTGATGCGTATGCATTAGCACAACAACCTGCCGATGCTGTTGCTGCTGAAGGCTCAACTGCTGCTGTAGCTGATACTACTGCTGCTGTTTCATTTAGTAGAGTAGGCTGGTTATAAAAACCAATTAAGGTTTTAATACCAAAAAAATCTTTATTGAAATTTATACAATAAAGAGTAAACTAAACCCTCCTTTTCAAGGAGGGTTTTTTTTGTTAAATATGTATATATTTGGTTCATGATAACAAAATTTGTTGCTAACTATAGCTCTAGAGGTATGATATTACTGATACTAATAACTTACTTCATTCCAAATTTTTCTTCTATTGACAGGATAGGTAATCAGTGGTTGTACTTAAGTATTATAAATTTAATTGGAATTTTTATAATATATTTCAAACACAATGGTGATTTAAAACTATTCTATTTAACCAAAATTTATGCATTACGTTGGTACTTACTTTTTATAACCACAGGATTTATATCAATTTTGGTGTCAAACAATATTGTAGAATCAATAATTACAATTAATCAATATTTAAATTGCTTTTTGGCTTTTTATCTTATTTTTTATTTCTTATCAGAAATTGAATCTCGTGATGATTTTGTTATAGGAATTTTATTTGTCTTATTATTATTTGAAATATATTTTTCATTTTCTCCTATTTTAAAAGATATTTCATCTGATAGCTTAATTTTTAGATCATCTAAGTATTCAGGATTAGCTGGGAATGTTAATATAACATCCTTTTCATTAGTCTTCAAATTCCCAATTCTTCTATACTTAATTTCTAAAGTAAAAGCAAAACTTAAAAAAACCCTTCTATCAATTTTAATAACAATATTACTTTACACAACCTTTATTCTAGGAACAAGGGGTGCATTATTAGGCTTAATTATATGTTTTGGAGTGTACTTTTTTTTTATAATAATAAATTATAAAACAATTAAAAATCAATTATCAGGCTTTTTTCTGATAGCTTTTTCGGTTATACTATCCGTCACTTTTAATTTAAACACTGATTTTAATGGCGGCGGGGACTCAGTAATTGAAAGAGCATCTTCTATTTCAACTTCAGCTAAAGATGGCTCTGTAGACCAAAGGTTAAGATATTATAAGCATGGTTTAAGTCAATTCTTAGAGACACCATTTTTAGGAATAGGAATAGGTAATTGGAAATTTAAATCAATTAGTTACGATAAAAATAATATTATTGGATATGTAGTTCCTTATCATGCACACAATGATTTTATTCAAATTCTAGCCGAACAAGGTTTTTTTGGTTTTTTATTTTATGTAATGGTATTTCTTTCTACCGTATTTATAGTACTGAAAAAAAAGTTGATTTCTAAGAATAGTCCTTATACTTTTTTAATAGGTTCTTTTTTGATTTTCTTTTTGGACTCAAATCTGAATTTTCCAATAGCAAGGCCAATATCACAGCTTCAGTTTATTTTAATAATTGCATTAATTTCAACAAATCAAAAGGATTAATAGATGAAAAAAACCCTTTTGTTTTTATCAATAATACTTATTATATCTGTATCAATTAAAATTAATTATGCTTTCTATAATTCATTAAACGAGCAAGTAATTTTAATTTATGAATTTAATAATTCAGGCTCTTTGGATCTTCCATTTGATATATTAAAAGACTTTAATCATACTTTTCCTAATGTTACAGTGACAGCTCTTCCAATTTCATTCATGAAAGCCAGGTATTATTTAAAAGCTAAAAAATATGATGAGGGACTTGATTTAATTTATGAGTCAATGAAAATAAATCCTTACATAGGGATTTCTGAACTTGAATTAGCAAAGTTTTATCAAAAAAGAAATATTGATTCACTATATAAAAATTCCAAACAAGCTTTTCATAAGCTCACCTCAAATAATTATCACTCTAAGTATTACTTTTACGCTTTAAGCAAATTAAATAGAGAACAGGAATTAGACAGTGCTTTTAATATAATTAAAAATAATAATGATTTTGAACAATGGAAGGACTACATCTTTTATAAGTTGGAACTAGACGAAACCAACAGGATGGAAATGAGTAAATTACTTGATGAAAACAGTGCTTTTGATAAAAAAAAGGACCAATATGTAACATTAAGAACACTTGTTAATATTGGATTCAATAATTATAGTGGTTATAAAGCATCCATCATAAAGGCAGAGACTTTATTTGATCAAGATAGATTGGTCGAAGCAGCGATTATATATGATGAGATATCAGTTAAAAATCCATCCGAATATCTCTTAAAAGAAAATGCAGCAATTGTTTACTTCAAAGCAGGAATGACTGAAGCTGCAATAAATTCATTTCAATTTGTAATTGATAACTTCACTGATAGGAAGAATGCTAAATCAGAATTTTATTTAGGCTTAACATATTTATTTAAAAAAAATAAATCTCTTGGCTGCACATATCTTAAATATGCTGATGACAAAGATTTTGCTGGGGCAAAAAAGGTTATAGAAAAATATTGTAATTAAAGTGTCATAAAGCAAAATAAAACGATTAAAACAACTAAAATATTTATTAATAAAATTGTTTTAAAAGGGCCTAATTTTTTTTTTAATGAAAGCAGATGATGAATATGATTTTGATCAGCTACAAAAGGAGATTTGCCCTCTTTAATTCTTAAAATAAATACACGTAACAAGTCAACAAGCGGATATAGAATTACTAAAACTGCAAAAAGTGTTTTGTTTATTTGAAAACCATCCCTAAATGAATATTCAGGGGAAAGGACATTAAAAATATAAACTGATACGAATGTTCCTAACAGTAAGGATCCTCCATCTCCTAAAAAGACTTTGCCTTTTTTCTTAAAATTAAAATAGTAGAGAGGTAAAAGACTTAAAATAAAAAGTGTTGCAAGCGGCCTTAGCGCAGTTAAGTTTCCACTGAAAAATTCAATTAAAATTATGGTTTTTATTACTTCAGTTGCAGCAAGCCCATCAATCCCGTCTATAAAATTAATGGCATTGATAATGACTAAAAATACAAAAACGGTACTTAATTGAGCCAGAAGCCAAGGGACTTCATAAAGCCCAAAAAGGCCATGATAATTTGAAATGACATATCCTTGATCGACAATGATTTTAGCTACTATAATTTGCAGCAAAAATTTTAATTTGAAATCTGCATTGTATAAATCATCATACACCCCTACAATAAACATGATGCTAAGAGGGATGAACAGAGAATAGTCAAAAAGTTCAATTTTGTTGAAATAATAATAAGAAGAAACCACTAAAAGCGTTGTAAAAATCCCAATTCCTCCTGTTCGAGTCGCGAAGGTTTTATGAGAACTACGATGATTGATATCATCAAACTTTTTATAATGAATAAAGATTTTTTGGATAAAATAGGTAATTATCCCACTGAAGATAAACACTAAAAAATACACGTAATTGTTCATGCGGTAAAGATAAAGCCTTTTTCGATAAGGTTCGTTTTGTCTATTAGTGTTCGATTTTTTAGTAATTTTATATAAGATTCTTTTATAATTATGCCCAAGAATACTTCCAAAAATATTGATGTTTCAAACTTTATACCCAGCTTTTTTTTAATAGCTTATTTGTGCTTAGGTTTTGTTCCCAATTGGCAAGCGGTAGATAAAATTGCTCCCCAATGGTTGTTGATGAGTATTTTAAACATGTTTTCAGTCCTTTTTATTCTTTTTAATAAAAATTCTGATGGTCAAAGAATTACACAGACCTTGACCACCTACTTATCCATTACTTATATCTGCTTTATAGTATGGGCGGCGTTTTCTTACTTTTATTCCATAAATCCCATTGAGGTTCTGGTTAATATTTCTCGTCAAGTCAATGTCTTGATGATGTATTTAGTAATGGGATTTTTTGTTTATAATTTAAAATCCAAAAAAACGTTCTTTTCCCTTATCATTACGGCAATTTTGAGTATTGAAATTTATGCGGTTCTCAATGAAGCATTACAGATGGTGAATACTTCTGGAGTTATTTCTGGAGGCGCATTAAAGGGAGTGACTGCAAACCGAAACATTACCGCGTTTTCAATTGCTATTAAAATACCTTTTGTGCTGTTTTTAATCTATAAAAAACAAAACATACTTTATAAATTAATATTGAGTGGAATTATTTTATTATCAATCTTATGCTTGAGTATGATTCAAAGCCGGGCCTCATTTTTAGCGGTAGGTCTTATTATGGTTGCATTTTTGGGTTTGTGTATTATGTTATTTATAAATTATAAAAACAAAAAACACCTTTTTCAATACGGGTATTTATTCCTACCCTTTTTGTTGGCGATTGGCCTCAACCAGGTCTTACTTTCAGATAAAGGGGCCGATGCCTTAGCAAGAGCTGCAACGATCTCTGCAGGGACTGATGACGGATCTGTAAATCAGCGTTTGCGGTATTATGAAGATGTACTAACGCATTTATCTTCAAACCCTATTTTTGGGGTAGGACTGGGAAACTGGAAGCTGAAGTCTATTGATTATGATTCCAAAGACATTGTGGGTTATGTAGTGCCTTATCATGCCCACAGTGATTTTATTCAGTTAGGAGCAGAATTAGGAATTGTTGGCTTCCTATTATATTTAGGGGTTTTTGTTTGGGCTGTATTTTTTATATATCGATTGATTCGGTATTCAAAACTTTCTGTAGAAGAAAAAGTTTTTTTATTTCTTCTCTTAACCGCTTTGGGGGTTTATAGTATTGATGCCAATCTTAATTTTCCAATTGCTCGCCCGCAAGTATTAGTAGTTTGGGCTTTGATCATGGCGCTGATTAATTATTATTATATAAAAGAACAGCGATTCATTAAAAAAACAGAAAGTAAGCCTGTTTTAAACTATACTTTTTTAGGAATTGCAGTGCTAACTTTACTCCCCTCGATTTATATTTCCAATAAAGTTTACGAATCCTTGAAAGGACAAATGTTTTTATTACAGGATTTCAATTCCAATCAGTTTAATATTCCTTTGACTAGTATAGACAATTTCGTTCCTGATATTCCTAATATAACAGTAACCACCATTCCTATAAATTCAGTTAAAGCTCGTTATTATGTAAATGCTAAACAGTATGATAAAGCTCTTGCTCTTCTAGACAATGGCACAAAAGCCAACCCTTATCTTTATTATTCAGAAATTCTTAAAAGTCAAATCTTTCAAGAAAAAGGACTGATTGACAGCGCTAAGGTATATGCTAAAAAAGCTTTTTTTGGTCTTCCAAATAACCCCTTGCACGCAGCACGTTATATTAATTTAATTAACGTTTCTCGAGACAGAAGGGCTTTAGAGGAAGCTTTTGAGCTTTTAACTGTTAGAAATAATCCTAATAATTGGAAAAATTATTTAATTGTTTCAAGTGGACTATATCCCCCTAAAGATAAAGGATTGATAGAAAAAGCAAAGCTAGCTATAGAACTTTTCCCTGGTAATCAAGATTTTGTAGGACTTTATTACCAAATAGCCGTTGGTCAAGCTGGATTTAACAACGCAGCATCTTTTTCTTCTAAGGGGCTTGAATTCTTTAACAGCGGAGATTATAAAAATGCAGCAGAGCAGTTTGAAAAAGCCATGGAGAATAATCCACTAGATTATACTTATTTTGAAAATGCTGCAACAGCTAATTACTTACTTGGAAATTTAGAAAAAGCGGAGAAACAAATAAATGTAGTTATTAATGAGCTTAATCCATTAAATGGGAAATGTGAATATATAAAAGCACTCATTTTTATTAGAATGGGTGATACGATTGGAGCCTGCCCACTATTTACTATAGCGAGTGAATCCGGATATGCTCAGGCTGATGCACCTTTAAATCAATATTGTAAATATTAATAGCTGTTTTAAAAAATATTTTTTGTTAATTACTAATTATTAAGTACTTTTGGTACCTGATAATGATTTAATTAATAAAAATATTTTTAAACTCTATTATCTTTTTTCGCAAAAAATGTAAAAAGTTAATAGAGTTTACCATTAAAATGAAGTGGCTTGTACTATATACAAAACCTAAACATGAAATTCGTGTTTCAAACGTATTGAATTCAATTGGCATAAAAGCTTACTGTCCCACTTACAAAAAAATTGTTCAATATTCAGATCGAAAAAAAAGAGTTGAAAAACCTCTTTTACCATCATATGTTTTGATTTATATATCTGATCAGGAACGCAATAAGGTTTTTACAGTTCCAGGAGTATTACGTTATGTTTTTTGGCTAGGTAAACCTGCCGAGGTACGCTCTCAAGAAATAGAAGATTTGCGCAATAGTTTGTTAGGCGTTATTAAAAGTTTTTCATTAAAGCAATTACAAAAAGGTTCAGACTATACTATTACAGAGGGTCCATTTAAAGACCTAGAAGGTTCTGTAGTCTCGCATTCAAAAAACAAACTAAAATTAGAATTAACAGGCTTAGGACTATTGGTTAGCTTGACATTAGCTTAAGCATAATTTATTAATTATTTATCTGGTTTGTTCAATGGGACAGACCTGGCGGAGCCATGAAAATAAACAATTTTGAAATCAAATGTTAGGTGAGTTAATAACTTCTAAAACTCGGTTGCGACTAATGATTAAATTCTTCGTATCCCAGGCCAACAGAGGCTATCTTAATGGGCTAGCTAATGAGATGGGAGAATCTACAAATTCCATTAGGAAAGAGCTAAATCACTTGCAAAATGCTGGCTATTTGGAGAAATTAAAAGTTGATAATAAAATAGAGTATAAAGCTAATACAAATCATCCTTTATTTAATGTTCTTCAAAAAGTAGTATTAAAACATTTAGGCTTAGAAGATGTTGTTGAAAATGTTCTTGAGCGTATGGGAGCAGTAGATCAAATTTTGTTAGTAGGGGACTATTCAAAAGGTATAGACTCTGGACTTATTGAAGTTTTTTTGATTGGAAACGATTTAAATATGAATTATATAGCTCAGCTAGAAGATAAGATTGAAAAGCTAATTGGAAGAAAAGTAAGTTTTTATTTGGCTTCTAAATTTTTAGCTAATCGTGATCATATTGAATTATATAATTCCCAAGATTAATAAATATTATATGAAGCCAAAAGCTATAATTGTTTCAGGATATTTTAATCCATTACACAAAGGTCATATTGAATACTTTCATTTGGCAAAAAAAAAAGGAGATGAACTTTTCGTAGTTGTAAATAATGATTATCAAAGGCAGCTTAAAGGGTCGAAAGAATTTATGAATCAGGAAGAACGCATTTTTATTTTAAATGAGCTAGCAATAATAAATAAAGTAATATTGTCTATCGATCAAGATATAACTGTTTGTAAAACTTTAGAGAAAATTTTTCAAAACTTTAAGAATCAATACCAGCTTTTTTTTGCTAATGGTGGAGATCAAACTAATGAAAATATTCCAGAATTATCTTTATGTAAGAATTTAAAAATTGGACTTATTCATGGATTGGGAGATAAAATTCAATCTTCATCCTGGTTATTAAAAAAATAGAATGCTGATAAAAAATATTTGTTGTATAGGAGCAGGTTATGTTGGGGGACCAACAATGGCTATGATTGCATTAAAATGTCCAGACATAAAGGTTACTGTTGTTGATCATAATTCTGAACGAATAGATGCTTGGAATGGTTCCCTTGAAAACCTTCCAATATATGAACCTGGCTTATCGGATATAGTTGAGGAAGTACGTGGGAAAAACTTATTTTTTTCTAATGATATTAACGCTTCAATTGACTTAGCTGAAATGATATTCATGGCAGTAAATACTCCTACTAAAACTGAGGGTGTGGGTGCGGGTATGGCAGCTGATTTAAGTTATATTGAAGCTTGTGCCAAAACGATTGCTAATGCGTCCAAAACAAATAAAATTGTTGTTGAAAAGTCAACTGTTCCCATCAGAACAGCCGAAAAAATTAAAGAAATATTAAATAGAGAGGCAAAAGAAGTTCATTTTGAAATTCTTTCAAATCCTGAATTTCTTGCAGAAGGTACAGCCATTGGAGATCTTTACAAACCAGACAGAGTACTAATTGGTGGAGATCAAACAGGAAAAGAGGCTGTAAAGGCGTTAGTAGATATTTATGCGAATTGGATTCCTAAAGATAGAATATTAACCACAAATGTTTGGTCTTCTGAATTAGCAAAACTGGCTTCTAATGCTATGCTAGCACAAAGGATTTCTTCAATTAATAGTCTTTCTGCACTTTGTGAAAAAACAGGAGCTAAGATAAAGGAATTATCAAAAGCCATTGGAATGGATCATAGAATTGGACCACACTTTTTAAGGGCATCCGTTGGTTTTGGGGGGAGTTGTTTTAAAAAAGATATTTTAAATCTAGTTTATCTTTGTAGGCATTATGGCCTAAACGAAGTTGCAGAATATTGGCATCAGGTGGTCAAAATTAACAATTATCAAAAAACCCGTTTTGCTCAAAACATTATTGATGGTTTAGGTGGAAATGTAAAAGGGAAAAAAATCACCATTCTGGGTTGGGCTTTTAAGGCAAATACTAACGATAGTAGAGAAAGTCCAGCTATTGATATTTCTTCAAAATTGTTGGAGGCAGGTGCGTCATTAAAAATTTACGATCCTATGGTTTCTAAAGTTAGAATTATTCAAGATTTAAAACAGATTAAAACAAATAAAGGATTTTCTGATAATGATATAAACAAACACTTAAATCAAATAAGTGTATTCAATGATATGGAAACATCAATATTTGACTCTAATGGGGTTGGTATTTTAACCGATTGGGATCAATTCAAAAAATATAATTGGGAATCATTAAAACAGAAAAACATTCCTGTTTTTAGCTACATGTTTAGCTGATATGAAAAATGTATTATTTCTTGGAGGTTCAAGTTTACTTGCTACAATTTGGTCTAACCATTGGAAAGGTAAGTTTAATATTATCATGACTCAGCACCATCAGGAAATTGAAGATAATGAAATAAAGATTATTAGGTTAAAAGAAATTTCTCAGTCAACCGTAAAAACAGTTCTTTCGAGTTATCAAATTGACATACTAATTAATTGTATTGGCTTAACTAGTGTTGAGCAATGTGAAGCTAATCCAATAAAAGCAAACTTTTTAAATGCAGAAGTCCCTTTAATTCTCGCAAAAATATGTCGTAAAGAAAGAACAAGACTTGTTCATATTTCAACAGATCATTTATTTGATGGAATACTTAGGTCAAGGACAGAAATTGACAAACCTTCACCATTAAATCACTATGCAAAAACAAAACTTAAAGGGGATGAAAATGTTATTAGTAATAATCCAGAATCATTAATAATAAGAACTAATTTTTTTGGTTTTGGCCCAAAACATAAACCTTCCTTTTCAGATAAAATAATTCAAGCTTTAGAAAACAAAAAAAAAATAAACTTATTTTCGGATGTTTTTTTCTCACCTATTCACGTGAATGAATTAGCAAAAGTGACTAATAAGCTTTTGAATTTAAAAAAGAGTGGGATTTTTAATGTTTCTGGTAATGAAAGAATATCAAAATATGAATTTGGAAAATTAATCGCAGAAAAAAAGGGTATTTCAAAAGATTTCATTGAAAAAGGATTTATCAGCCAAAGAAAAGATTTAGTGATAAGACCTAAAGATATGAGTCTTTCAAATTTAAAAGTTAAAAACATTCCTGAAATTAAAATCAACTCATTAAAAACTCAAATAAATGAATTTATTTAAAAAAAATATTTTTAAGTCATGAGGCTAACTGAAAGAGAAAAATTTATTGCTATTGTCGATAATGATACTATTTCAATTGTAGATGCTATCGTTTTATTAGAAGGAGACGGGTTTAACAGATATAATAAAGCAGCAGATTTATATAAACAAGGATGGTCAAAAAAAATTATTTTTAGTGGTGGAATAACAAACTATAGTTATGGGAGCTTTCCTTTTTCTGACATATTACCAAGACTATTGGCCGCAGGTATCCCAAAAGAAGATATAATTCATGAGAAAAAATCTAAGCACACCAAAGAACAAGCTCAAGAAATCATTAAAATGGCAATTAAAAATAAATGGAATAATTTAATTTTAGTAGCTACTCATGATCATCAGTATAGGGCATATTTAAGTTTTTTAAAAGCAGTTTTAGAAAGTAAAAGCAAGATACTTTTATTTAACTGTCCTGTAAGAAACCTAAATTGGTATGAAGAAAATGTATGGGGGAGAAGAATAGATAATATTGAGATAGAGTTTGAAAAGATAGAAAAATATATTAATAGCAATCAAATAGCTACTTACAGCGAGGCTATTACTTATCAAGAACATAAAGAAAAATATGCTAGATACTTATAGATTACTACAAATTCTAAAAACTTTTAAAGAGGATCAATAAAATGATTTTAAGCATAAAAGAAGCTAAAAATATATTTAAAGAAAATTTTATTGGCCCTGAAGAATTGATTGGGCTTAGTAATTTTATCAAACTAAATATTCCATCAAAAATACCCGTTATTGATTTTAATATAACTAATCTAAATGTAAAAGACTATATTTTAATCTTAGGTATTGAAAAACTTAAAGATGGGACTAAAATAAACTTGCAAAGTTTAATCTCAATCTTTGGTTATTCTAAAAACTCTATTCATCCGAATTTTTATAATCAAGATTGGTATCATCAAGAAAAATTTATTAAGATGGGAATGTCTAGTAAATGGTATTTAATAAAAAAAAATGTAATTGATAGTTCAAGGGGAGATATTCCCTCGGCGGAAATAGAAGATAGACTTCCATCGGCAACATTAACTGCTTTTGTTTTTTATATGTTTTGGTTTAAAACAAACAAAATATTGTGGGAGAATGATTTTATATGGTGTAGTGATAGGGATTCCGAAGGAGATAGGATATACGTAGGGAAGTATAAAGAAAAAACAAATCCTTTAAGATCGGGATTTAGTATACATCGACATCTTTCCTTAAGGAATATTTATGGATCAATTGAAGTTTTCAAATAAAAAATAATTTAATATATATATATGTTTAATAAAGAAATTAAAATTGGGAATAAATTAATCAGCGAAAATAATTCTTCTTATGTAATTGCAGAAATAGGAGCTAATTTCAATGGTAGTTTATCAAAAGCAAAACAACTTTGTTTAGCGGCTAAAAAAGCGGGGGCTGATTGTGCTAAATTTCAAACCTTTAAGTCAAGTAAAATAGTATCTGCTAAAGGATTTTCAAAAATGAATTTAAAAGGTGTGCATGGAACTTGGGATAAGTCAATTTCAGAAGTGTTCAAAGAAGTTGAATTTCCTAGAGAATGGCATAAAGAAGTAAAAAATTATTGTGATGAAATTAATATTGATTTTTCAACTTCACCTTATGATTTCGATGCGGTAGACCTATGTAAAAAAATGGAATTACCTTTTATTAAAATTGGATCTGGTGAAATCACTTGGCTTGAAATGATAGAATATGTAGCAAAAAAACAAATACCTATTATAATGGCTACTGGAGATGCAACATTATCAGAAATTGATGAAGCAATAAAAGTTATTGAAAATACTGGCAATAGAAATTTAATTTTACTTCAATGCATAACAAATTATCCTTCAATGATTGAAAGTGCAAATATTAATGTTATCAAAACATACCAAACTGCATTTAATTTACTAACTGGATATTCAGATCATTCTCCTGGAGATGTAGTTGCTTTGGGTTCTATTGCATTAGGTGGCCGTGTAATAGAAAAACATTTCACACTTGATAAGAAAGATAAGGGGCCGGATCACCCTCACTCTCTTAACCCTGAAGAATTTAAAAAAATGGTTGATAATATTAGACTTTTAGAACTAGCACTTGGATCTTCTAAAAAGCAAGTCGTTGATGAAGAAAGAGAAACAGTTATAGTACAAAGGAGATGTTTATATGCCAAAAATGATATCCCAGCTGGTCATTGTTTGTCAGCCAGTGATATTGAGATTTTAAGGCCTGCTCTTGGAATTTTACCAAAATACAAAGACAAAGTTATTGGTAAAAAAGCAAAAATATTTATTGAAAAAGGCGAGCCTATATATTGGGAAAGTATTTGAGGACAATAATATTCTTGACAAATACGTATTTTAAATAAAAGAAAAATGAAAATTATAGCAGAAATAGCTCAAGGATTTGAAGGAAATTTTGAACAATCCAAACTTTTAATTAAAGCAGGAGCGAAAGCTGGTGCAGATGCAGTTAAGTTTCAATTAGTTTATGTTGACGAATTAGCAACAGAAAATTATATTCATTATTCTCTTTTTAAAAGCTTAGAATTTACTAATAATCAATGGCAAGGATTAAAAGAATATGCAGATCAATTGAAAACGGAATTAATAGTAGATATTTTTGGAGAAAGAAGTTTAAAAACAGCAGAAAGTATCGGAATTAATGAGATTAAAATTCATGGAACTGATTTAACTAACATTAGGCTATTAAAAAAAATTAGAAACTCAAAAATTAAAAAAGTTATTTTGGGTTTGGGAGGCGCATATTGGGAAGAAATTAAAATAGTTTTAAAAATTTTAGAAAATAAAGAACTTGTACTTTTGTGTGGTTTTCAGGGTTATGCGACTAAGACTAAAGATAATCAGATTAAAAGGTTACAATTGATAAAGGAAAAAACAATTAATATACATTCAAATTTTTCTATGGGATTTGCTGACCATCCAGTAAAAAATAAATTTATAAACACGATTTCTTTGGTGGCAGTCGGTGCAGGAGCTCAAGTTATTGAGAAACATTTGACACTTGGAAAAGTGATGGAATTAGAAGATTATGAGTCAGCTATCAACCCTGACGAATTCAGAAAATTTATAGAACAGATTAGAGCAGGAGAAAAAGCATTAGGAAAGACTGAAGACAGAGCAAATTTTTTAATGAGTGAAGCAGAAGAAATCTACCGAAAAAATGTAAGAAAAGATGTTGTTGCTAATTCTAATCTAGAAGCAGGAATTATTTTAAGAGATGAAGATTTATATTTAATTAGAACAGGACTTCAAAATACTATCAAAAAATTAGAATTTGCAGTAGGTCAAAAACTAATTAATCCTATAAAGAAAAACAGTCCTATTTTATTATCAGATATCGCAAAATGAATAGAAGATTAATTGCTGCTATTGCCTGTAGGAATAATGGTAAAAGATTATTTGGAAAACCATTACAAAACTTAGATGTTGAAAATGGAATAAGAATCATTGATAATATAATTGATACGTTAAAAGCAATAAAATGTATTGATAAAATTGTTTTAGGTATAAGTAGTGGGATTGAAAATCAAGTATATATTAATATTGCAGAAGAAAAAGGATTAGATTATATCATTGGGGATGAGTTTGATGTATTAGATCGTTTAATCCAATGTGGAAATAAAGTAGGAGCAACAGATATATTTAGAATAACAAGCGAGTCACCTTTTTTATATTTTCAAATGGTTGAAAAATCGTGGGAACAACATTGTCATGAAAAAAATGATGCTACTTTTTTTGAAGAAATCGTGGATGGTTGTGGCTTTGAAATAATTAATTTAAAAGCATTAAAAGTCTCTCACAAAAAAGGAGAAAAAAGACATCAATCAGAATTATGTACACTTTATATAAGGGAAAATCCAAGTCAATTTAAAATTAGAAAGATTATTGCTAAACATGAATTAAGGAGAAAGGATCTTCGTTTAACTGTTGACAATCCAGAAGACTTGGTGATTTGTAGAAAAATTTATGAAAAATTTAGAAACAATGTTCCAAAAATAAAAGTTGAAGAGATTATAATTTTTTTAGATGAGAACCCAGATTTAAAAGAACTTACACTTCCCTTTACTTCGGAAGGATACAAAACAATGTATTTGTAATTATGAAAATTAAAACAAACAACTATAAAAACTTTAGGAATAATATTCATTTATTAATACCTGGAGGTGCTCACACATATTCAAAAGGAGATGACCAATTTCCAGAAAACGTTCCCTCTGCAATTGATTATGGTAAAGGAGCATATGTCTGGGATATTGATGGCAATAAGTATTTAGATTGTTCTATGGGATTATCAAGTGTTAGTTTAGGACATGCGTATGAATCAGTTATAGATGCAGTAAAAGATGAACTTTCTAAAGGGGTCAATTTTCAACGACCATCTTACATAGAAAAAGAAATGGCAGAAACTTTTTTAAAACTAATTCCTCAGCATGATCGTATAAAATTTTCCAAAAACGGATCTACTGCGACTACCTCCGCAGTTAAATTAGCAAGAGCCTACACTGGAAGAAGTTTGGTTGCTCTCCCAGAGGACCATCCATTTTATTCTTATGATGACTGGTTTATAGCTAAAACAGAATGTAGTAGAGGAGTACCTAATGAAACAAAAGCTTTAACAATTACATATGACTCATGCAATATAGCTTCTCTTCAAGAACTATTTAAAAAATATCCAAATCAAATAGCAGCAGTAATAACCGAACCTGAAAAACCTCATTGTTCTAATTGTTCATGTACTATTTCTACTAAAAATTACTTAGAGGAAACTATTAATTTAACTAAAGAAAATGGTGCTATTTTTATCTTAGATGAGATGGTAAGTGGATTTAAAATTGATTTTCCTGGTGCCATATCTAAATATAATCTTTCACCAGACTTGACTACTTGGGGAAAAGGAATTGCGAATGGATTTTCATTTTGTGCTTTAACTGGGAAAAAAGAGATAATGGATTTGGGAGGAATAAAAAATATAGGAGAAGAAAAAGTTTTTCTAACCTCAACAACTCATGGAGGTGAAACCCATTCAATTCGTGCAGGGATTAAAACAATCGAAGAATTTAAAAAAAATGATATTATTTCTCATAATCATAGAATAGGAAATTTAATTATTAAAAAAACAGAAAAAATTATTAAGACTCTTAAAATAGATTCTTTTATAAATGTTATTCCTTGTCCGTGGAGAGTTGTTTTTTCTTTTAATAATAAGGAAAATGAACCGTGTAATGGTCATAAAACTTATTTTATGCAAGAAATGATTAAAGAGGGTGTCTTATTTCAAGGAATTTTTGTTCCATGTTTTAGTCATTTTGATGAAGAAGTAGTTTTGTTTGAAGCAGCTTTTAAAAAAGCAGCATTAAACTATAAGAAAATTCTTGCCCTCGGCTATAAGGACTTCTTATTAGGCGAACCAATAAAGCCTGTTTTTAGAAAGTATAATTAAAAATTTAAAAAAAATGAAATTTAGAATTAGATACACAACTGCAAAAAACGAAGATCAAATAAATCCTGATTTTCTTTCATTTTTTTACAATGAAAAGATTAATATAGAAGGAACCGAATTAATTAAGAAGTGGGAAAATAAAAATGGAGATATTTTTATCGCAATAGGAGAAATAATAGGTGAGCGTATTGAGGGATTTAAATTAGCTGAAACAAAGAATTGGTCATTATTAGAAGAAAATACTAATATCTCTTTATTTGAAGGGAGGTTTATAATTATTAAAGTTAGTAATAAGGATGAAATTTCAGTTTGGGCTGATCAATTTGGAAGGACAGATATCTATTGGTATGATAGTGGTAAAGGAGAAGTTATTATAACATCAGGGATGGATTTGTTTCCTGAGAATATAAATTTTGGCAAGATTGATCAAAATGCCTTAGCTCAATTATTTACACTCTATGGGAGTAGACCTCTAAAAAAAGACACTCTACACGAGAATATAAATCGTCTAGGAGTCCAAGAATTAATTAATATAACTGAAGGAAACTTAAATATTAAAAAAAGGCCATTTATTCCAAAAAACTCTTTTCCTACTACTAATGATAAATTAAAATTAGAAGAGTATTCAAATATTTTCATAGAATCAGTTAGGGCTCGTATGTCTAAAACTCAAAATATAATCTTTCTTTCCTCTGGATGGGATTCTACATCTATTTTAGCAACATTAGCACACTTAACCGATGCTTCGAATATAGATTGCATAATTGGAAGAATGAATTATTCTGAAAGAAGTGAAACAATTAATCAGTTTGAAATAGATAGAGCACAAAAAATGGCTGATTACTATAATGTTAATCTTCATCTAATTGAATTAGATTATATTGATAATGGAGAGGAAATTTTTAAAGAAGTTTCACCAGTTTTAAAGTCACAAGAGTTTGCTAGTATAACTGGGGTAAATCACTGGTTATTAGCAAAGGGTGCAAAAAAAATAGCAAAATCAGGGGCCGTTGTATTTGCAGGAGAAATTAGTGATGGGGCTCATAATTTAGGCTTCAGTCAATATGTATCAATATATCACTCAGCATCCCACTCTTTCAGGGAATATAGCGATAAAATGGCTACTTATCTATTTGGTCCCACATTTTTATCACAACTTATAAATGGAGTTCATGAAGAAGATCCAGTGTGGAAAATTTTTAAGTCCTATAATCAAATGACAAAATTTGATACACTTAAAAAAGGGAAAGTAGAAATCACAAGTCAATTATTTCGTTCATTTTTTCTCAGTGGCGGTAGGATTCCACTTTATTCAAAGGATAATTGTAAAATTCTAACAAAAGAAGGGAGAGCTTTATTTTTATCTAATGGAGAGAAAACTTATCTCAAAGATTTTGAGGGAAAAATTGAAGCTAGTAATTTATATTCTTATTATATACATTTATATCATTCATTTCATTGGCAAGGCGGGACAGTTGCCACTTTAGAACATGTTTGTGACGCATTTGGGTTGAAATGTAGACTTCCTTTTCTTGACAAAGCGATGATAGACTTTTTTTCAGAAATGCCTGAAAGTTGGGGAAGAGGATTAGATATCAATAAAACAAAGTTTCCTTTAAAATGGATGCTTTCTAATCGTATAGATTATCCCATGCATTTCCAGGAAGGACCACATTCTTATTTATATGATATTAATCCTTCTTTTTCTCATTCAGATGAACTAGTAAATGCATCTTCATTGTCTAATTTATTTAAAGAAGTATTTAGAAAAGAAGATTTCTTACGCTTCTTTAATTCAAAATATTTTAATATAAAATATATTAAAATTATTACATCAAAATTTTTATCTGGTGAAGAAGTAAAGGGTCAAGAATTGACAGATATTCTTAACCTAGGGAACTTTTTGTCTTTAAAAATCATTCAATGATTATAAACTATTTTATTAATATAGAATATATTATAATTTTTGAAAATATAGAATGAATGAATCTCAAATTAATAAGCTTAAGATTCCGATTTTAGAATCTAATCGCTTAAAATTGACACCTCTTTCTATGGTATTCGCTACCGAGAAATATGTTAATTGGATGAATGATCCTGAGGTCATAAAATATCTTATGTCAGGAGGAAATTATACAATTGATAAGCTTCAAAAATATATAGAAGAAGTAGAAAAACGACCACAATTTTTTTGGGCTATTTCAGTAAAAGAAACAAAAGAGCATGTAGGGAATATTAAAATTGACCCAATTGACCCCATTAATCTTTATGGTGAATATGGAATTATGATTGGAGATAAGTCAATTTGGGGTAAAGGAATTGCTTATGAAGCCTCTTCAAAAGTAATTTCTCACTGTTTTGAAAAGTTGAAATTGAGAAAAATTAATCTAAGTGTATTATCCAAAAACTTTTTAGCCAGAAAATTATATAATTCCCTAGGATTTGAGCAAGAGGGATATTTCAAAAAGCATATTTTTCATAATAATCAATTTGAAGACTCTATTAGAATGACTCTCTTTAACAAAAATTTTAAATATTGATAAGTCATCAAAAAGCTATAAATGATAGGTTAAAACCCCAAGGGGCTTTTAAATTATTTTAAGCTAATTAAGAAGAGTGCTTACTATTTAGTTGAATTTTAAAATTAATGAATATAAACCATCATATAATTATATCCTGCCATCTATGAAAACTATTTTTATAGATAAATTAAATTTTTTTTCATTTATAAAAATATTCTTCACATTAAATAACGTAAGAGAGGTTAAGATTATTTCAGAGTTAAATTATTTATCAAGGGTTTTTATTTGGATTTTAAATTTTTTCAAAATCAAAGTAAATTATGAAAACTTTTTTTTTGGAAATATAAAAGGCTCAAATGGAGAATCAATTTTTTTATCAACAAGGAAAATTGCATCAATAAAATCTTTAGACTATTCAAGCTGGGTTTTAGAAAATAGTTCATTTAACATAAAAGGGGAGAATAACATTGAAGGTAAAAGAATATTACAATTAAATATCTCAAAAACTGTGTGGTCAGAAATGGAATATTTTTATAGGAGATTAATGTATATAAAAACATGTTATGACAGTAAAATTAAACATTCAATTTTACTCAGTAGACCAATTTTTATAAAACCTGAATTTCTAATTAATAATAATAAAGACTTACAACTTTTTTTTTATGGGAATAATTTTTTTTCAAATTTTAAAATTCTCCTAAAATTTTATTCAGTTAAATTAATTGGAATTAAAAACATACTTGGTTCACAAAAAAATATTCAAATGAAAAAATCAACTGTTTCAATATCTACAGATAATATAGATATTAATTCGAGTAATAGATTTTTTCCACACTGGTATAAGAAGATGGATGAGAGAAATTTATATATCCTCAATCATAAAAAATTTGATGTTAATATTTCCGAAAATGAAATGAAAAAAAATAACATTAAAATACTAAACAGTAAGATGACTTTTTTTTCGTCATTTAATAATCTTAAAATAAAGCTAACTAACAAGAAAAATATTCCTATTGCCTTAAAAATAAAAATTAAAAACTTATTTGCATTTGCTAATGGATCATATGTTTTGTTGAAAAAACTAAACTGCGATCAATTTATTTTTATTGACACAAATGACCCAATAACAGATGCAGTAACATTAATTTCCAAAAAAATGGATGTTAAGACCAGTTGTATTCAATTCTCTAACATGGGAATTATTAATCCTTTAATGATGACTATTACTGATATTTTTTTTTCTTTTTCAAGTATTTATGAAAAAATCTTTTCATGGAACAAAATAAAACCTAAAAGTTTCGAACACGTTGGATATAGTTTCAATTCTACCATTGACCAAGGGCTGAATGAAATTAAAAATGAATTAGATAACATAGGGGTTGAAACTACGATTGTATATTTTGATGAATCTGTTGAAAATAATAAATGGGGATTAATTAGCGAAAAAAAAAACATCTCAGATTTAGAATTACTTGCTAAAACAGTTATTAGACAAAAAAATATAGCAATTATTTTAAAGCCACAATTTTTTAATAATTCTGTTAATAAATATAATTCTAAGATTCTTAATGAAGCAATTCAAACTAAAAGATTTATAGAAATAAAAAAAGGAAAAGGCTTTAACAGAAACCTATATACACCTTCAAATTTATCTCAAATTGCAGATTATGCCATTGGTAATTTAGTAGGTGCAACTGCATCTTTAGAATTCGCATTAAATAACAAAAAGTCGGTTTTAATAAACCCTTATGGATATAAAAGTGAAAACGAAATATTTTTTAATAAATCAAATATAGTTTTTAAAACTCTAGGGGAGGCAATAAAAAAAATAATATCCGCAGATCAGACAGTAGGTGATTGGTCAAAAGTAATTAATCATTTTTCTAAAAACACAGAGTTTTCAAATGAATCTATAAACTCTATTTTATCAAAATAATAATATGTTTTTGAAACTTAAAATTAAATGAAAATACCTTTTCAATTAAAAAATTTAATTTGGTATCAGACACCTTTTATAATTTCAAGTTTAATTCCTTTAATTACATTACCTATTTTCACAAATTATTTATCAATAAATGATTATGGATTAATTGCTTTGGCGAATGTTTATGGAGTTTTTTTTGTAGGAATTTTAAACCTAGGACTACTTCTTTCTTTTCAACGTAATTTTTTTGAAATAAAAAAACCTGAAAAAATTATATCTCTTTTTTGGAGTTCTTTTTTTTTAGTTTTCATGCTTTTAGTTTTATTTTTTTTGATTTCACATTTTTTTCAGAATCAAATTTCAAAAGTGATATTTAAAACAACTTTCCCACCTTTTTTTTTACTCTTTTCAACCACCCATCTTGGGTTAAAAAGTCTAATGCAATATTTTTATACTTATTTTAAAAATTATGAAGCTTCAAAAAAATTCACTTACCTATCAATTTCAGAAACGTTATTGTGTGTATTATTGTCTTTGTACTTTGTGGTTATAAAAAATATTGGTCTAGTAGGTTATGTTTTAGGCCAAGCAGCAGGTATTTCAACGTTATTTATTTTCATGACCTTTTTATTCATATATAAAAAAGGAGTTTCATTTGATAAAAAAAGACTGACAGAATCGTTAAGGTTAGGCTTTCCCTTGATTCCTCAGGTTTTTTTTGGTGTAATAAATAAACAGTTTGATAGATATATGCTTGGACTATTATCTTCATTGGGATCAGTAGGCATCTACGACATTAGTCTTAAAATATCTAATGTAAGTTTTAGTTTTATTTCAGCTTTAGAAAAAGTTTATAGTCCGAAAGTTTATCGAAATTATTTTGAAGATAAAGAAGGATTTGGCAAAACTGTTGGCAAATATTTATCTCCATATCTCTACTTAGTAATTTTAGCTTCTTTCATTATTGGAATGTTTTCTGAAGAGCTTTTATATTTGTTAACCCCTTCCGATTTTCATTCTGCATATCCTGTCATAATTCCATTAGTTATGCTTAATTGTATATATTTTTATGGAACTCAACCTCAATTGTTATTGGTGAAAAAAACTTTTTTAATTTCTAAGCTTTCCTTTTTATCACTTATTTTGAACATCTTTTTAAACATTCCTATGATTATGTTATATGGTATTTATGGAGCGTCTTGGGCTACTTTTTCAGCAGGATTATTTGTTGTTTTAATTTCTTTTTATTTTTCTCAAATCTTAAATAAAATAAATTATTCTAAATATGACTTTTTATACACAATATATTTTTTAGTAGTAATGTTATTCACCTCTTTGTTATGGCATTATGATTTTTCTTATTTATTGCGACTTATTTCAAAAATATTTTGTTTATCAATATTTCTAGTAATGGGCTTAAATAATAAAAACTTCAAGGCTATTTTAAAAAATTTTAAATTATTAATGTTAAATAAATTATAACAGTTAATGAGAATAACTTAAATATCTCATTTTTAAACTAAACTTTTAAGAAAAAGTTAACAAGAAATCTTGCGTTATCAAATAGAGTGATTACAATTGTTGAGATAGAAAAAACGCTTAAAATAAAATCACTTTCAAGTCGAAGCACTATTAAAAAAAATCCGCGGCTAAATAAGTCAGTATAATTATGTACAATATAGAAACAGATTTATCATCAATAAAAAAGTTATTAAAAATTAGAATTTTCGAAAAAAAATTACTCGAACTTTTTAGTGAGGGTAAAATTAATGGAACTACTCATACATGTATTGGTCAAGAGGAAGTTGCAGTTTCAGTAATGCAAAATATTTTAGAAGATGATTTTATTTTTTCAAATCATAGAGGACACGGACATTATTTGGCAAGGTTTGACGACATGGAAGGCCTTTTTTGTGAGATAATCGGAAAAGAGGGTGCCGTTTGTAATGGTGTAGGAGGAAGCCAGCATATAAAAAGAGGGAATTATTTTTCGACTGGAATACAAGGCGAAAGTATTCCTGTTGCAACAGGCGTTGCATTAAATTTTAAAAATCAGAATCAAAAAAATTTAGCACTTGCATTTATTGGAGATGGCACCTGGGGACAGGGAGTAGTTTACGAGGCATTAAATATGGCTTCTCTATGGCAAGTTCCTTTAGTAATTGTATGCGAAAATAATGGGATATCACAAACTACAGCATCAAAAATGAACCTATCGTCTAACATCAAAAAAAGAGCAGAGGCTTTTGGCGTAGATTTTTTAATGATTGATCAAGGATTAACAGTATCTCAAATAAACAACAAATTAAAAAACAAATTTGAAAAAGTTAGAAATTCTTATTCTCCTTTAATAGTTGAGTTTAAAACAAATAGACTTTCATCCCATAGTAAAGGCGATGATACCAGAACAATGGGAGAAATCGAAAAATTAGAAAAATTAGATTGGTATTATAAACTAAGTAATAAAAGTAAGGATCAACTCACAAAAATTGAAAATAATATTAAAGATGAAGTCAATTTATTAATTGAAGATATTTTAAAAAGACCTAATGTTAAAAAAATAAAATTAGAAAAACCAGAAATTAATTTCAATAATATTTCAAAAAACGAATTTACTGAAGAAAGAATCTTAGATAATTTAAATAGAAGCATAAATAAATTTATGTCTATTAATAAAAATGCTTACTTTATTGGAGAGGATATTATGGATCCATATGGCGGGGCTTTTAAAGTTGCAAAAGGTTTGTCAACAAACTTTCCTTTAAGAACAATTACCACTCCAATAAGTGAATTGGGTTTAGCTGGGGTTGGAAATGGGTTAGCTCTTTGTAGAAATAAAGTTATTGTTGAATTTATGTTTGCTGATTTTACTTTTTTAGCATTTGACCAGATAATAAATTTTGCTGCTAAAACAAGAACAATGTATGGAAAACTACTAGATCATTCGGTCCTCTTTAGATGTCCTGTTGGTGGAAATCGTGGATATGGTCCAACTCATAGTCAATCAATTCAAAAGTTTTTTATTGGTATTCCAGACCTAGACTTATACGAACTTTCACCTCTTCACGATATGACTAACATTTTACCTCAAATTATGAATTTAGGTAATTCGTCCATGTTATTTGAGTCAAAGACAATTTACCCCTTAAAATCAATTGATTGTGGACCATATCAAAATTTGTTTAATCATGAAAAATTAGATAAATTAACTTCTCATGTTTTTATTGAAAAGGAAATAGATGTTTTAATATTATGTGGTGGTTCTATGGTCCCAGACTGTATTAATGCTATGAAAAATCTATTTTTAGAAAACGAAATTAGTGTACATTTAATAAACCCATTCAAATTATATCCCTTTAATATTAATGTTATTAAAAATTTTCTAAAATCAAAAATCCCGTTATTTATAGTTGAAGAAAGCACTATTGGGGGAACTTGGTTTTCCGAAATCGCATCTTTAATCAATATGAATTCAACTGAAAAAGTAAATTGTTTCAGTATTTGTTCAAAAAATGAAATAATTCCGAGTTCAAAACATTTAGAGGAAATGGTTTTAGTAAATGAAAACGTTATTTATAATTCAATAATTAATAATCTTAATCTATGATTGAAATTAGAGTACCTTTTATTAACAATAATGAAACGGAAGCAAAGTTAGTTTTGTGGACAGTTAAAGATAAGTCTTTAGTAAAAAAAGGCGATATCATAGCAAGTTTTGAAACTACAAAGGCAGAGATTGATTTTGAATGTGAATTTGACGGGAAAATAAAAATTTTGGGAAAGCCCGGAAATGATTACGAATTTGGAGAAGTTATAGCGTTTATTTATGAAGATGATTCTGAACTTGATAACTTAAAAGAGACTACTAATAGTGATGAGGTGCACCAAAAATCAATTATTACTAAACCGGCTAGAGAATTTATGGAAATAAATAATATTAGCGAAGAGGATGTTTTAAAATTAGGGTTGAATATTGTTAAAACTAAAGACATAAGGGACTTAATAAAAAAACCAAATAGTGATTTAACCATTAAAATTGATGCAAGGCAAGTTGCTATTGGTAAAACGGTAAAGACTTCCGTGACATCAATTCCAGATGCTTTTCAGTTAAAGAAAATAAAAATAAGTAGCGCATTAAAAAATCTAGATATTTACTCGAAAGAAAATAAAATTGTTTTAGGAATCCCAGAACTGATCATCTATGCAATTTCAAGCCTTCATAAAAAACATCCCTATTTCTTTGGGAAAATATTAGAAAATGATTTTTTTGAAAATAGTTTAAACCCAAATATTGGCATTACTTTGGACATTGGGAAAGGTCTTTTTATTCCAGTTATTAAGGAATCAAACAAACTAAACATAAAAGAAATAGCAAAGCAATTAACTTTATTCAAATTAAAGGCACTAAGAAATTCTTTTAAAAATGAAGATTTACAAAATTCAAACTTCACAATAAGTTTGAATATGGATAAAGACACGATATTTGTAAAACCAATTATCTTTCCTGGGCAAACTTCAATGCTTTCTGTAAATGCTATTTTCAAGGAAGTTGTTTTAAAAAACCTTAAAGTCGAAGAAGAAGAATATTTAAATTTAGGGCTAGCATATGATCACAGAATAATTAATGGTTTTGAAGCAAACAGTTTTTTAAAAGATTTAAAAGACTATATAGAGGGAGATTTTAAATTAAATTAATATGGAAAATAAAATAAAAAAAATAATGTCTGAGATCTTCGAAATCAATATTGATAATATTTCTAATGGATTGTCACCTGCAGATATTGATAATTGGGATTCTCTTAGACATTTAATGTTAATTGTTGAAATAGAGAAAAAATTTGAAATTAAATTTACAGATGATGAGTTGATAAGCTTAATAGATTATAGTAGTATTTGTAAAATTATTTCAATAAAAACAAAAAAATAAAAAATGGGAAATCCAAATTCTATTGGAAAACAAATTTACTTAAGAGCTCCCGAAAAAAAAGATTTAATGGCAGAAAAAAGAATTTCTGCTAGAGAAACTAAATTAGATAAATCTTCTACTATAAAAAGTATTTTAGTATCAATAATCTTTAATGTTATACTTAAGATTAAACATAAGTTTGGTTTTTCTCCTGAATCTTTAAATATTATGCAAATAAGACTTCTTGGGTCAAATCATACTAGGAGGGCTCAGTTTTTCTCTCAATTTTTACATCAAACTTGTTCTAAGATTCTTTATAGATGCAAAGTGGGGGGGAAAAACATTAAATTAGATATTAAGAAAGAACCTATTTTTATTTATAAATCAAAATATCATTTACAAAACGATAATTTAAATCAAGTAATTTTTTGTGGAGATTCACACGTTGAATTTTTCACTCGTTCAAATCTCTTAATTACTCCAAAAAGAAAGTTAATTCCATTGACTATATGGTTAGGACCTAAAACACTTGTAGGATTTGCCTCTGAACAGCACACACAAAAACATTTATTAGAGACCTTGGGTAAATTAGAAATTAAAAATACTCTTAAAAAACGCTTAATTATTTTTTGTCTAGGGAGTATAGATGTAAGAACTACAATAGGATTTTTATTAGCTTCCAGGACTTTTAAATTAGCATCAGAATGTATTGAATTTATAACAAGATATTATGTAAATATTAATGAGGGGATTATGAAAGAATTAGGGAGTCTAAAGAACACGAAAATAGCATTTTTGTCAATTCCTCCAGCATCACCGTCTAAGGGTATTGATTTCTTAAAATGTAGCCCTAAAGAAGCTTTGAGATATCAAAATGAAGCTGCTTTTACTACTTTCGGTTCACCAGTTGAAAGATCAGAATGGACATGCCTTCTTAATAATACTTTTAAATCTATAGCAAATGAAAGAGGTTGGATTTTTATTGATAATAGCAAAGCATATGAATTAGTGACAGATCAAAAAAATTATTTTATAGATAAGAAGTATACATTTGATCAAACCCATATTCACGAACCTGAAATGAATACTCAAACTATTATCCAATGTATAAATAGGATGCATAATTCTTATATCCAATAACTTTATATTGAAAAATATATAAGCAAAAAAATATAATCAAGAATTAAGAAATGAGTTCAAAAATTTATTGTCCATTATGTGAAACAGGTTTAACAGAGTTTCAGAGTTTATATACTCATAAAAGTGAAGTTTTTAAACAAATGAACAGGCAAAAATGTCTTTCATGTGACTTTCAATTTGCCAACCCTATGCCAAATGAAAACTTATTAAATAAATATAACAATTCCTTTCATGACAGTGCCTACGGAGGACATGAAAGATCAAAAAAAGTGAATGCTTTTTTTACAGGTATTTCAAGAACTAGAATACACTTTATTCAGAATTATTTAAATTTTAATTCTAAAAATAAAATTAGATTACTTGAAATAGGGCCAGGGCCTGGCGCATTTGCATCTGTTTGGATTAATTTGTTTCCAAATACAAAATACTTTGGGATTGAAACAGATGTGTCATGTCACAAAGAATTAAAAGATTTAGGGGTAAACTTAATCGACAACAACAAAATTTTAAAGTATAATGATTACTTTGACTTGGTAATAATATCTCATGTTTTAGAACATGTAACCGACCCTATTCATTTTTTAACAAGATATATTAAAACTATAAAGAAAAATTCATGTTTGTATATAGAAGTCCCCTGTAGTGATTGGACACATATGAAAAAAATGGAACCCCATTTGTTGTTTTTTGATAAAAAATCAATGTTGGTATTAATTAATAAACTAAAATTAACCTTAGTTAAAATAGCGTATTTTGGAATTCCCTTGGGGCAAATTAAAAATCCAATTTTTAAATTCTTAAAAAGAATAAGAGCTTTTTTTTTCCACAAAACAGATCTAACATATTTCCATCACAAAAGGAAAGGTTTAAAAAAGGTTATTAAAAACAAATTGGAAGTTGAGGCTTTACTCAATATTGACGCACATTTAGAACACGACACTCCTTCATGGTGGCTAAGGGTAATAGCTAAAAAATAATATATGCCATTTTTCCCTATTTGTAAAATATTAAACACACAAGGTTTTTGTACAATTCATAATTATAAACCAAATAATTGGGAGAAAAGTTCTTCTGGGAAAAAGACTTTGTGGGCAATCTATTCAGATGGAAACACATGGATAACCGAAGAAGTTTTATCCCTAGATCAAGGGGAATGTCACACTTTTAAATATGATGATTTTAAACTTAAATCAAAAAGGAATCATTCTCCATTAATAATTTTTCAATTTAGAAAAACACCATTAGAAAAAACACTAAAATTCTTACCCTCACAAGAATTTGAATTTACAAAAACCCCTCAATGGAGATCTACCGTTGGATTTAGTTATAAAAACACACAAACAAGTTATCAAGGAGAGATTAATCCTTTTCCTGAAAAAGCATCATTATTAACTTTCCATCCATTTATTCAATATGGTAAAATAGAAAACTTTTTGGCTTTTGTCAATCTAGAGAATAGCCCTACTTCTAGAAAAACTAAATTAGAAATTTATAATGCAGGTAATAAAAAGTTTATAGATAGTGTTGAGGTTTATAATAACAGCACTAATGTAATTCCCTTAGATAATTATAATTTTAAGAAAAATGAATTACCTGTATTTATTTGTAGAAAAATGGGTGGAATTCCATTTGGGTTTGGCTTAAATTCTTTATCACCAATGCTTTCTTTAGAACATACTCATCCACCAGCAAGTTTTGCTATTCATGGATCAAGATTTAATGTTCAATCAAAAATTAAAGAAAAATGGTTTCAATCTCTAGGACATAAATCTAAACTATGAGGGATAAATTTAAGCTTTGGATAATTAAAAATATAAGTTCTAAATATCTAGAGATTCTTGGCAATAAAGGAATCTCTACAACAAAAATACCTAAAGAAAAAGCAGCTGTTGTTAGTGATTTATTTCCATTTAGAATCGAAAACGATTGGAATACATATTTTGAATTACTCAATATTTATGAAATATTAGATCCATTAGAAAATGATTTAAAATCCAATTGGGTTAAATTAAATTTTTATGATATAAAAGGTAATTTTACTTCAGACTATAAAGTGAAATTAGATGAAAGTTTAAAATCAACTCTCGACATAAAAGAAATAACAAAATCCCTGAATATTAAAAAAAATGGCACATTTGCTGTTTTTCATGAAAGAACTCCAAACTGGCTTAAAAATCTTAACTCTTTTGTAGCCGAACGCGGATATATTGGATATGAAAATATAAATTTTGGACCCATTAAAAGTTTCATTCATGGAAATTTAGATGCTATTTCCCTTGAAAATACCAAAAAGGAAAATCTTTTAGGCAACTATAGTTTTTTTGAAAAAGAATATTATTTACAGCATGAATTATTATCAAATTTCACTTACGAGTTATTTTGGGTCAATACCACGAGTAAATCTCAAAAGTTGATAATTATTGAGCGCTCTTTAAATAAAGATAAATCGACTATTTTAATAATTCCACCGAAGGGTGTTAAATCGTATAAAAAACTTTCAAATAAAAATAAAATAAATGTTAAAATAGTGGTGAAAAGCATGTTATATATAGCGCGCCCTATTATTTTTAAATATATGAAAAATTCCTTTGATGTCTTTCATGGCTAGGTTAGTAATCACTAAATAAAAAATCCTAAGGATTGAATTTAATAATGTAAATTTATTTTTTGTAATGATAATTTTGAATGAGTATTAAATCATGATATATAGTTAATACCTCCGTATCTATATTCGTTAATAATGCTAAATAATAATTAATTTTAAACCAATTTAAAATGAAAAAAACTGGTGACAATATATCTACAAAAAGAGCAAATTGGAAATTCTCTGGGGAAATGGTTCATAATTTTGAGAGTCATGTTTCGAAATCTGTGCCTATATATAATAGAGGACATGAATTAATAAAACAACTAAGCGATTTTTTTGTAAAACAAGATTCTATAGTTTATGATATCGGTTGTTCTACAGGTAAATTACTTATTGACCTTGTAGATCATAACAAACTCAAGTTGAAGTCTAAATTTATTGGATTAGATATAGAAAAGGACATGATTGATTTTGCTATTAAGGCTCAAAAAGGTAAAAATATTAAGAGGAGTAAACTTAGTTTTATTAATAAAGACGTTACAACCTTTGATTTGGAAAGTAATGATATGACAATTAGTTATTTTTCAATTCAATTTATTCATCCAAAACATAGACAAAAGCTTATTGACGACATTTATAAATCTTTAAATTGGGGAGGTGCATTTCTTTTTTTTGAAAAGGTTCGCTACAATGATGCACGTTTTCAGGATATGTTTACTACGCTTTACAACGATTATAAATTAAGAATGGGATATACCCCTGAAGAAATCTTAAATAAAACTAGTAGTCTTAAGGGTATTCTTGAGCCATTTTCTTCAGAAGGCAATGTAGAAATGTTAAAAAGGGCTGGTTTTGTTGATATTACAACAGTTATAAAAGACATTTCATTTCAAGGATTTATAGCAATCAAATGATGAAAATACCTGAATTAATAAAAGAATTTTCAAAAAATTCAAGATCAAATCAAACTAATTTGGATAAAGTAGACACCAAACACAAGAGGATTATTGAGAATGCCGAGAAAATCTTTAATAATTTAAATTCAAAAAATTTTAGGAATTGGTCTGAACAAGGTGATATGGGTTTAAAATATCCAATGACTTATTTAGCTAAAGTATTTGTAGGGAGTAAGAAAAATAAGTTTTTAGAATTTTTTATTAGGATTATTAAAAAAAGAATTAATCATTTTTTTGAGTACTCTTATATGATGGATGATATTGAGATTATTAAATCTTTAGGAGGCGAAAAGTTATTAGTTGAAAACCCACAAAATCTAACACCTGGTGCTGGCGATTTTACTTTCATAGAAGGATTTTCAGTTTCTCAAAGATGGCTGAGATATCTTTATATTTTTAATCAAATAAAAAAATTTAATTTATTGAAAAATCAAGATTTATGGGTTGATATAGGTTCCTATTATGGTGGACTACAAGGTGTTGTAAAAAAATACTACCCTGATGTAAAAATGATATTAGTGGATTTTAATCACCAATTAACAAGGAGTTATATTTACCTCAAACAGTTATATCCTGATGCAAATCATATTTTCCCAAATCAAATTAATTCAATAAAAAATATAGATAAATTACCAAAAGGATCAATCTTATATATTGAAGTAGAGGACTTCAAAAAGATAAATGACTTTAAAATTAATCTGACCACTAATTTTTTTAGTCTAGGTGAAATGACTAAAGAAACTTTTAAAAGCTATATGGAAAGTGATTTCATGAAAAAATCAGATTATATATATTTTGCAAATAGATTTTGCAGTAGTCCTTTTTTCGAAAAAACCTATGATGAAGCGATTAACGTTTTCAACTACGATGTGAATAAAAAGCGTCTTTATTTTGATATTTTCCCGATTGGTCAATATCAGATAAGTTCTAGAACAATATTTAATAGAAATTTCTTCAGAAATACTTCAAGCCAATATTTTGAAGCTATATGGGGGTAAATCAAATGCACAATAAGGGATGTGTGGATTTTTAGCGTATATAGGTGAAAATGTTGATCAAGTACATTTTGGTGCAGCATTAGCTACAATAGCTCATAGGGGACCAGATTCTACTCAAATATTTAATAGTTTGAGCTATACTTTTGGTTTTAATCGTTTGGCTATACAGGATTTATCTGAAAAATCTATGCAACCGATGGTTGATATTTATAAAAACTCAATTGTTTATAACGGTGAGGTATATAATTTTAAAGAATTAAGAAAGGAGTTAGAAAATCTAAATTATATATTTAACACTACTGGCGATGTTGAGGTCATTATGAAATCATTTTTAGAATGGGGATTTGAAAAGTCTCTAGCTAAATTTGAAGGAATGTTTTCAATAGTATATTTTTCAAAAAAAGAAAATAAGGTTTACGTAGGAAGAGATTTTTTTGGAATTAAGCCACTATTTTATTCAGCTATTTCAGATAAAGAAATAATAATCGCATCTGAGATAAAAGCTATAATTAAATATAATAAAAAAGCTGAGATTGATTATTTAAGCAGTCTGAATCCTTTCTTTTTTAATGGAATGCCTCCGAAAGGTAAAACAATGTTTAAGGATATAAAATCGTTAAATGGGGGAGATATAATTAGTATTAATTTGAATAATAATGACTTTAAAATAAAAAATATTTTCAGCATAGAAAGTCTTGTTGATGAAGATTTATATAATGAAATTTCGAGTATGAATGAAGAAAATATTTCAAAAATATATCACAAAGAGCTAGAGAAATCAGTAAAGTTGCACATGGTTAGTGATGCTAAATGTGGCGTTTTATTTAGTGCTGGTCTGGATTCTTCATTAGTTGCAGGAATTATAAATAACTTAGGAGAAGAGATTGATTTATTTAAGTTTGAAAATAACAACAATTCAGACAAAATATATTCAGATATCTTTTTAAAGTATAGTAATCAAACTTTACATCAAGTTGAAAACGTTGACGATCTTCTGATTTTTGATTTACCCAGAATGATATATCATTACGAAACAGTAAATAAAAAAGACGGAGTAGCCTTAGCTAGGGCATGTAAATTATCTAGAGAAAATGGATATAAGTCACTGCTGACCGGAGATTGTGCTGATGAAATTTTTGCGGGATATACTACTGCTCAAGATTATTTTACTAAATCAAATTTTAAAAACAATAAACTATTCATAAATTCCACTAACTTCTTAAATAAAGTTATTCCAGGATTTGATGAATTATTTGGAGCCGATTTAAGCCATTTTATTAATCCTTATAAATCAGATTTATTTGAAACATTTTTTGATGTATCACTTCATGGGGGAGAAAAGAAGTTAGACATCAATAAATATAGAAATGCTTATCATTTTATTAATTCAAAGAAAGAGATTTATTCAAATTCATTTATGATGGATGAGGTCTCAAACCGACTAGAGAGATTTTTAATTAGATCAGATAGGTTTGGAATGATGGAATCTATCGAATTAAGGATTCCTTTTCTAACAAATTCAATTGTAAAATTGGCAGTTAACACTCCATACCATAAAAAAACTAAATTTCAAGTTAATTGGAAATCAAAATCTTTTTTCTCAAATAAAACGATTTTAAAGAATGTTGCTCAAAGAGTTGGTATTCCAAAAGACATAATTAATAGGAGAAAAGTAGGCACAATTATTTCGGAAAATAATCTAAAAAATGAAATTAAACTTTTCAAAACAATACCACTTTCAAATGTTAGTTCTTTTCTAAATATTAATGAAAACACTCTAAAGGAATCTGTTTTAGTTTCAAAAGCAAAAGCAGAAGTTCAAAAACAGATATGGAATTTCATTGCTCTAGAATTTTTAATAGATCAATTTGTTAACGGGAATTCATATTTTAAACAAGAAGAAAAGATAAGGCAATTATTAAATTAAGAATCTTTACAAAATGTTATAATCAATCAAATATTTCATAGTAAAATTTATTAGACTTAAAAATTAAATTAAATAATGAAAAATAAAATTGTTTCAGTAGGATATGGTGATGTTAAGAAAGTTCATATAGGGGGAGCACTCCCTTTAGCTTTTGTTGGTGGACCATGCGCAATTGAAAATAGAGATCACTCCTTATTTATGGCTGAAGCTATTTCAAAAATATGTACAAAACTTAATATTCCATGGATTTATAAATCATGCTATGATAAGGATTGTCGTTCTTCTCCAAAAAGTTTTCATGGTATTGGAATAGACAAAGGGCTAAAGATTTTGTCTGAGATTAGAGATAATTTTGGTGTACCAGTTGTTTCAGATTTCTCGGATTCAACTTGGGCAGAAGAAACTGGTGAGGTTTGTGATATGGTTCAAGTTCCAGCATATTTATGTCGTCAAACATCAATTTTGAGAGCTGCAGCAAAAACTAACCGCCCTATTCTTCTTAAAAAAGGACAGTTTATGAGCCCTTGGAACATGAAAAATTCCTGTAGAAAACTTGAATCTTTTGGAAATGAGCAAATTATTTTAGCTGACAGAGGAACATTTATGGGATATAATATGCTAGTAAATGATATGACCTCTTTTCCCATTATGTCATATACAGGATATCCAGTATGTTACGACGCAACACATTCTATTCAGTTACCAACTTCGATGGGAAATATTTCAGGAGGACAACGAGAATTCATACCCTATCTTGTAAGAGCAGCAGTTGCAAACGGGATTAACTTATTATTTATGGAAACTCATAACAACCCTTTAAAAGCTCTTTCAGATGCGAATACGGTATTAGATGTAAAATATTTAGAAAACGTACTCTATCAAGCAAAAAGAGTTCATGAAATTCGTTTAGAATTATTTAAGGAATTAGGCCCAGATAATATTCACCCAGAAAACAAATAGTTATGAAAGTAAATGAAGTTATGATTCCTCTTGGGGAATTCCCCATTATCAAATCAAAAACAATTTTAAAAGAAGCACTTACTGAAATGGGTGAGGCTAATCTTGGATTAGTATGTATTATAAATGATAAAGATGAATTAATTGGTTTGATTACTGATGGTGATTTAAGACGAAAATTACTTAATGTTCAAAAACCCTTCTCTTCTTTTTTTATTGATGATGCTATTATTCATGCAAAAAAAAATCCAATTACTTGTTCCCCACAAGACGATATAAAAAAAATAGTAAATATTATGGGCGATAAAAAAATTTGGGATTTACCAGTTATAGATGAAAATAATCATTTGGTAGGTTTATTACATCTGCATCCTGCAATAAAAAAGATAATAAACTAAAACTATTAAGTGATAATTTTGCTTGGATATTATTAAAACTTTAGGAAGAGTTTATAAATATATTATTAATAGATTCAAATAAATATATGGAAACAAACAATAAGAATTTTCTAAATAGATGAATTAATACAAATTTTTAGAAATATTAGGCCTTATGAGGCTACTGAAAATTTGAATAAAAAAATAGGGTTTGGATACAGAAATATTATTTAAAACTCAAAATAAAATAAGAACATGAGTAGTTTTTTAAAAAAAATATTTATACCATTTAAGAATTATCAAGAAAGAATTCATGAAAACAACCTTTTTCTTGCATTAGATAAACTTAAAAACACTTGTGATAATTTTTCTATTACCTTAATAGATATTGGTGCTGCAGGCGATATTGAACCAAGGTGGAAAAGTGTTTCAAGACATTTGAATTATATTGGATTTGAACCTGACGAGCGTTCAAGAAAAGAATTAATTAATAATAGTAATTGTAAATCCTGGGTTATTTATCCAAATGTTCTGTGGGATAAAAAAACAAACAAAAAAATAAATTTTACCAAAAGCCCTAAAGCTTCTTCTTTTTATATCCCGAATTTTAATTTTGTTAATTTATTTCCTGATGCTGAAAGATTAACAGTTCAAAATACAATCAGCTTAAATACAATTACATTAGATTCACTTCAAATTCCAAACATTGATTTTATCAAATTAGATATTCAAGGTGCCGAATTAAATGTTTTAAAAGGAGCGAATGAAAGTTTAAATAATTGTATTGGGCTTAAAGTAGAAGTTGAATTTTTACAAACATATAAGGAGATACCATTATATGGTGAAATTGTGGATTACTTGAAAACAAAAGATTTTGAATTTATTGATTTCATTCATTTATGTAGGTGGGAAAGAAAAGAGCATAGTGATTTGGGGCAGTGTATTTTTGGGGATGGTTTATTTTTAAAAACGCCAGAATTTATTATTCTTGAATACAAGAATGACAAAAAAACGTTATCTACTTATTTAGGGATATGTCTAATTTATAATCGTCTTGATCTAATAGATAGAGTTATTGAATTATCTGGTGAAAAGTTTAAAATGACCCTTAAACCTTTTCTAAAAAGCATTAAATATTTTAGAAAAAAGCAGAAAAGACTCAAAATTTTCAACAAATTAATCAATAGTGTATTAGGTTTCTTTTTCTATAAAAACACAAAATCTCATATTATCTATTAATTGTAGCTTAATATTTTGTTTTTTGATCCGAATTTGAATCTTAACGAATAAAATAGATATCGGAAGTTTTTTTATAAATCTCTTTTTTACCATTATACTTCTCCAAAAAGCCATGATTGGTGACAATCATATAATTTTAACACAATGACTTATTATGGAAATTAAAATCGTAATACCGGTACATTTAGCTTCTCGAAGATTAGAAAGAAAAGCATTAATAGATATTGAGGGACTTCCAATGATAGAACATGTCAGAAGAAGAGCTATGCTTTCTAAGGGTATAAGTGATGTTTATATTGCCACTGGAGACAAGGAAATAAAAAATATTACAGAAAAATATGGTGGTAAAGTTATTCTGACAAAACAAAATCATCAAAATGGTACCTCAAGAGTCGCCGAAGCAATTTCTAATATAGACTGCTCACATGTTCTTCTAGTTCAGGGGGACGAACCACTTTTAATCCCCCATTATATTGATTTATTTATCGAAGGAATAAAAAAATCAAATACTGATAAAATGTGGAATGCAATAACAAGATTCAAAGAAATGAATTTTGTCCATGAACACTCATTGGTTAAATGTTTTTTAGATATCAATAATCATATTATTTCATGTTTTAGGGAGGTTCCTGTTTCCAGTCAAGTATTAAAATTTAAAAAGATATTATTTAAAATGCATGGATTAATTGCATATGAAAAGAATTTTCTTGAAGAATTAGTAAGTTTAAAAGAAACTAAATATTCCAAATTAGAATCAATTGAACAAATGAAAGCAATTGAATATGGATTTAAAATAAAAACAGTAGAGCTTCCGGAAGATTTTCCTTCAGTTAATACTGAATCAGAACTAGAAATTGTAAAGAACATATTAGCTAATAATTTAAATCAACAAGAATTATTCAATTCAATAATTAAATAATGGGAAAAAAAAGTAGGTGGTTTAAAAATTTCATAAGAGATAATAAAGAAGATCTTAAAAGATATTTTCCAGGACCTATTGTAGGTAATGTGAAAAATAATTTATCAAAAAATCAAGTCTATCCCTATGGGTTGAACTTAACAAAGGTTTTGAATTTGGATGCTAAAGAAAGGCTTAAAAAATTAAATTTTTCAGTTGAATCAAACTTAGCCTCAATAGGTACCTGCTTTGCAGAGGAAATTTCAAATCATTTTAAAACTAATAATGATAATATTAAATATTTATGTCTTGAAAAAAACAAATTTAATTTTTCTGCTAATTGGGGAAGAGTATATACTACAAAAAATTTACTTCAAATTGTCTCGTATTCTTTAGAAAAAGATTCCGTACCAATTCATGTTGAAAAATATAAAAATATCTTTTATGACCCCTTAAGGGAATATAGTGTAGGTCGTTTTGATTCAAAAGAAGCTGCATTTCTAGGGATCAAAAAACACAGAGAATTTAGTAGAAACGTTTTAAAAAAATCTGATCTATTAATAATAACACTTGGCCAAAATGAATTTTGGTATGATTCTGAAATCAACTTAGCTTGGGGATTTTCACCCCCATTAAGTGTAAGAAAAAATCAAGAAAGATTTAAACCAATAGAATACACATTTAATCAAAACATAAATGATTTAAATAAAATTATAAAAAAATTAAAAGACTTTAATCCAAGGCTGAAAATTATATTTACCGTTAGTCCTGTTGCAGAGTATGCAACCTTTTTAAATCACAATATAGTTTCTCAAGCATTCGCTGGAAAATGTATTTTAAGAGCAGTATTGCATGAAATTGTTCCAAAATATGAATATGTATTTTATTTTCCATCTTTTGAGTATGTCTTGACTGATAACCCTAATTCATTCGTTGCAGACAACATGCATGTCAAACGTTTTAAAGTATCTCAAATACTCAAATCATTAGAAGACACAATATTGTAGGCATTTTTTAAAAATTAATATTTATTTGCAACAAATTATACTATTATTTCAAAGCAAGATCAGTTATATACAATTATAAAAAACAATCAAGAGCGTTACTTAAAGCAAGTTAATTCTTACTTGTCAAAAGCTAATGTTTTAAATTCAAACTACTTATGGTGGTCTTTTAATTTCACATCTAAAAATCCATTATCAACTCCTCTTGTTAATAAAATGATATATATTTTAGCTGCTATAGACTCCAATAAAAAAAATAAATTTAATAATGTAAACAGTTTAAATTTTAGTTCTGGTCAAAAAGAGACTCTATCTAAATACCTTGGTAATAGTGAAAACTTTTTCCTCTATTTCAAAAACGTCCTTTATAAGATTTTAAAAATAATATTTGATTTCACAAAATGTATATTTAGTATTATTCACATATATATATATTTCTTAAATAAAAGCGTACTCAACAAAAAACATAATATTCTTCTTTTAACATTTATTGATGGGACCAACAGGAAAAAAAGAGATCCGTATTTTGGAAATCTTTTAGATCTAATCGAAAAGGAAAACCCGAATAAATCAATTGGTTATATCTATTATTTATATAAGCCATTCTCAAAAATGAGTAAAATTCTTAAAGAAGAGAAAAAATCACACGATTATATCTTTAGTTATCTTAAAACCAGTGATTTTTTATGGTGCATTATTCAAATTTTCAAAGTCTATTTTATTAAATTTAAAGAGCCTAAGTTTTTATATAAAAATCAAATTATTTCATTTAAAAAGATTGTTAAAGAAACAATTTTAGATGAAATTTCAAAAGGTGTAATTGAAAATTTACTTTTATTTAGAGCTTGTAAAAGATTAAGATTAAACAAGTCTTTAGAAAAAATAATCTATCCATTTGAAAATAAACCTTTAGAAAAACTTTTATTAATAAGCTTGTCTAATAAAATTAGAACAGTTGGATATCAGCATTCATCAATTACAAGAAGACATTTGTCATACTTATTATCAAAAGAGGAGATAAATATAACTCCGCTTCCTCATAAAATAGTTACTCTGGGGAAAATCACTCAAAAGTGGCTTGTAAATGAGGGGAATTTCCCTTCACAAAAAATACATCAAGGTGTAGCACTTAGAAGCTTTTATTGTAAGTCTATAATAAAGAAATCCTTTAACCCCAAAAAAGCTAAATTATTATTTATTTTCTCCTCAAGTTTAACTGAAGTAATTAAAACAGTTGAACTTTTAAGAGAGATTCCAAATTCTCAGAGTTTTATATATAAATTTAGATTTCATGTTAATTTTCCAATGCGCTTATTGGAAAAAAATATTAAGAATTGGATTAATGAAAAAGTTCACTATATTTCGACGGACAACTTATATAATGAATTTAAATGGGCAGATATTTCACTATACGTTTCTTCTAGCGCGGCTTTAGAGTCACTTTTATGTTGCGTACCAGTTATAAGACTAGATATAGATAAATTTAATTCAGATCCATTTTTAAATTTAGAACCATCTTTAAAAAATGAGGTTAAATCATCAAAAGATCTTATTCAATCAATTTTTAAAATATCAAATTTTAGTGATCACCGCAGAAATAAAATGGCAAGTGAATCAAAAAAACTTTTAGAACATTATATGGTACCGCAAGAAAAATTTAATTCAAAAATGTTTTTATGATTGATTTAATTAACCCTAACCACAAAGATTTAACTAATAGGAAGAAGGAATTTTTTACAAAGAAACCTTTTCCATATCTAATATTAGATGATTTTTTAGAAAAAAATTATTTTGATTTACTTGAAGAAAAAATTTCAAAAAATAATTATTTTGAAGAGGGCAAAACTTTTAATTCAAACTTAGAATTAAATAAATCAATTAGTTTGAATACTGACATACCAGAAATAATATCTAACATAACTAAAGTTTTAAACAGTGAGAGTTGGTTGGAGGTATTAAAGTCTTTGACCAATATAAAAACTCTAAAAAGCACTAAAGTTGGAAATACAAAGCTTGCTAATTATCATGAAATGGGATCTGATGGATTTCTTGGCTCTCATGTTGATCATTCTACAGACCCTCAGACTGGCAAACCTCACGTGCTAAATATAATATTATATTTATCTTCAGAATGGAAAGAGATATATGGTGGAGCTACTCTTTTGTTTAATAAAAATGGCAGAAAGGTAAAAGCTAAGATTCCTTACAAAAAGAATCGTGCAGTTATATTCCTTCATACCCCATATAGTTTTCATGGTGTTGAAAGACTAAAGAATAATTTTAATATTAAAAGAAAGTCATTATATGTTGATTATTATTCTGAGTCATTGAAACCTTTCAATCACATGAAATTAGATTTCCCCAATAGATGGTTTACCCATGGGACAACATTTGTCCTACCGAACAAATCAGAATATTTTAAAGTAAAAAACTGGAGGTATACTAAATCCTTAATTAGATACAATATTAATAGACTTAAAACTAGTCTTAGATTTTGACAATTTCAGTTGTAATTCCAACAATAGGGGATAGAAATTTATTTCCAACGCTATCATCTTTAAACAATAGTTCAGTTAAGGTTGATGAAATCATAATTTCAGCACCTTTTAATAATAGATTGAATATAAATAAACTTCAAAAAGTAAAAAACGTAAAAATCTATATTTCCAAGCTAAAAGGCCAAGTACTTCAAAGAATTGAGGGGTTTAAAATAGCTAAAGGAGAAATTGTTGTTCAATTAGATGATGATATTATTTTGGAAAAAGATTGTTTAGAATCACTTTATAAAAAAATAAAAAATAAAAAAAACGCATCTATTTCTCCAAATTTTATAGAAAAGAGCAGTAACAAATCAATTTTTATTGATAAAAAATATCTTTTCAAAAAAATTGCTGGATTAAGAGAGAATGGTAAAAAAAGTGAAATTACTAAATCTGGTTTTGAATTTTATCCTGTTTTAAATTCCGAAATAGATAATCTTGTTGAGACGAATATACAATTAGGTGCTTGTGTAATGCACAAAAGAGAAAATCTAATTTTAAATAATTACTTTAATTTTTCAGGCAAAGCATATTGTGAAGACTTATTTCATTCAATTTTGTTAAAAAAAAATAAAGTCAAATTATATTTTCTTCCCTCTGCATCAGTGTTTATTGAATTAAATATAAAACCTTCTCAACCCCTACTTTTTTTTAAAGAATTAAGAGAAGATTATAAAATTAGAAAAGTACTAGTAAAAGAAAATGGGCTTAATTATTATAGAATGACACTTATATATTTACTAAAGGGGATTAATTATTTTATTGATAGAATATGATCCTTATAGACACTATATATATCCACAATAGTGGGGGAAAAGTTCTCTTAGAGGTTTTAATAAAAAAAATATTAAAAAACAATAACTCAAATTTATTTTTTTTTCTTTTTGATTCACGCCTAAATAAATCTTTAATTTCAAAAGTGAATTCCCAGAATTTTAAAGTTCTTGTTGCGAGCGAATACAATAGGACTATTTTTTACAAAAAAAACAAAAGGCTATTCAATCATTTTTTTTGCTTTGCTAATGTACCTCCACCAATTAAATTAAAAAAAGCAGTAACAATTTATTTTCATAATGACTTAATTCTTGATCCCAATAATTCTAGAATTGGACTAATTGAAAGATTTAAATATCAGCTTAAAAGAAAGTATATTATTTATAAGAATAAGAGTCATTATTATTGGATTGTTCAATCGAACCTAATGTTAAAAAAACTTAAATGTAAATTAAAAAACAATTTTCAGAAAATTTTAGTATTCCCTTTTTATGAAGATTTTAATTCTAATTCCAAACTAGATTTCATTCAAGACACCTTTCTTTATGTTGCTAATTATGCTTATCATAAAAATCATGAAAAACTAATTCAAGCATTCCAAGCGGCAGCTTTGAAAACAGATAAAAAAATTATTTTAAAGCTAACTTTAGAACCAAAATATTTTAATCTTTTAATTAAAAAAATAAACTATTCTAATTCAAATTTTGAATTAATTAATCTAGGAGTTTTAAATAAAAACCTCTTGATAAAATCTTATCAAGAGGCTAATTTTTTTATTTACCCTTCTCTTAAAGAAAGCTTTGGATTACCTTTAATTGAGGCAACAAATTTTTCAGGTTATATTTTAGCACCAGATTTAGAATATGTTCATGAAGTTATAAGCCCCTCAATAACGTTCAATCCACAAATTAAATCAGAGATTACAGCAGTAATTTTAAATGTCTTAAATTTGAAAAGACTGAAAAAAGCAAAATTGAAAATGCCTAATAAAATCGACGATTTATTGACTCATATTACCACTTATGTTTAAAAATAAAAAATTATTAATCACGGGAGGAACTGGTTCTTTTGGTAATGCAGTTTTAGATAAATTTCTGACTTCTGAAATTTCTGAAATACGTATATTTTCAAGGGACGAGAAAAAGCAACACGATATGCGTGTTAAGTATGATAACCCAAAGTTAAAATTTCACATAGGGGATGTGAGAGACTATCAAAGTATATTGGAGGCATCAACAAAAATTGATTATATTTTTCACTCTGCAGCTCTAAAACAAGTTCCATCGTGTGAGTTTCATCCTATTCAAGCGGTAAAGACAAATATTTTAGGGACCGAAAACGTTTTGAATGCAGCTATCTCAAATAAAGTAAAAAAAGTAATTTGTTTAAGTACAGATAAAGCGGTTTATCCTATAAACGCAATGGGAGTCTCAAAAGCTATGATGGAGAAAGTTTTTGTAGCAAAGTCACGTACATCTGATTCTACTATTATATGCGGCACAAGATATGGTAATGTCATGGGTTCAAGGGGTTCCGTTATACCTCATTTTTTACAACAAATTAAAGAAGCTAAATCCATAACTGTAACTGATCCTAAAATGACACGTTTCATGATGACCCTTCAAGATGCGGTTGAATTAGTATTATTTGCATTTGAGAATGGAAGACCTGGTGATATATTTGTTCAGAAGTCTCCTTCCACAACTATTGGTGAATTGGCTAAAACGATGAATAAAATTTACAATTCTTCACAAAAAATAAAAAATATTGGGATCCGTCATGCAGAAAAAATCCATGAAACACTTCTTTCAATTGAGGAAAGAATGGTATCAGAGGATTTAGGGAATTATTTCAGAATACCAGCTGACAATCGAGACCTAAATTATAATAAATATTTTTCAGAAGGGAAACCAGGCATAAGTAAATTAGAAGAATATAATTCGGAAAACACTATTCGCCTCTCAGAAAATGAATTAATAAATTTACTTGCGAGTATTGGATTTAAGTAAAATCTAAATAATGAAGATATTAGTAACTGGAGGTGCAGGTTTTATTGGATCTAATTTGATTCGAAAACTTTTAGAGCTAAACATGAATGTTGAAAGTATTGATAATTATTTAATTGGATCAAAAACAAATCATGTTAATGGGGCAACTTATCACCATTTAGATGTTAATGATATAAATGATTTAGATAACGATTTTGAGCTTATTTTTCATTTAGCAGGTTTGTCAAGAATTCAGCCATCTTTTAAAAATCCAACAAAAACTTTTTTGGCAAATACTTCAGGGACTGAATCATTATTGGAATGGGCACGGCCATACAATTCTAAGATTGTTTATTCGGGATCTTCTTCTAGGCACCATAATCCATATCAATCCCCATACGCATTATATAAATATCTAGGTGAGGAAATATGTAAAATGTACAGAGATTCTTTTAAAATGAATATTGAAATAGTTAGATTTTATAATGTGTATGGTCCAAACGAAATATTAGAAGGCAAATGGGCTGCTGTTTTAGGAATATGGAGGAATCAAATAAAAAATGGTAAACCCTTAACAATTGTTGGGAATGGTGAGCAAAGAAGAGATTTCACTCATGTTAATGATATAATCGAGGGATTGATAAAGCTTGGTTTAAGTGAAAAAAAATATAATTATTCATGGGAATTAGGGTCAGGTAAAAATTATAGTCTAAATGAGGTATATGAGCTTTTTAATAGAAAATTTAAAACACAAAAAATTCATATCCCCGATCAAACAGGAAACTACAGGGAAACATTAAGAAAAGACAATAAAGCAATTGATTTACTAGGATGGAATCCTAAATATAAATTAGAAGAATATATAAAAAGCTTATAATTATTTTGAGAATTATTATTTCAGGACATAATGGATTTATTGGAGAACATTTGGTTCGTAATTTAAAATTACATTTCTCAAAAGAGGAATTGTTTTTTTTGACAAAAAATGATTTTACAGATGTTTCCAGATTAAGTCTCAAAATAAAAAAAAATGATTTTATATTTCATCTAGCAGGAGTTAATAAAGTTTCGATAGATGAGGATCTCTATGATTTGAATTATAGGATTAATTTAAATTTATCTTTAGCTCTTAAAAAAGTTAAATTTTCAGGAGTACTATTTTTTTCCTCATCACTTAAAGAAAAAACAAACTCAATTTATGGAAGAGCTAAGAAAGAGGGTAGGAAAATGCTTGAAAGACTTTCTTTCGAATTAAAGTTTACATTTAATTCTTTACTTATTCCAAATGTTTATGGACCTTTTTGCAAACCAAATTACAATTCATTTATAGCAACTTTTTCACATAATTTGATTAACAAAAAAACAGTAAAAATCATAGATGATGATAAAATTAATCTAATTTATATAGATGATTTGATCGATTTACTTTTAAAAACTCTTAAAAATCCATCTGTAAAAATTGATCTAAAACAAAGTGTAAATATTTTTAGAGTGTCTGAAGTTTTAGAAAAATTAAATTATTTTCATAAAACATATATTGGTAATTATGAATTTCCAAAATTAGAAAATCATTTTGATGTTAAATTATTTAATTCTTTTAGAAGCTATATAAACTTAAAAAAATATTTTCCAATAAGTCACAGAATTCACAATGATGAAAGGGGACTATTTACTGAACTTTCCAGATCTCATTCAAAGGGTCAAAGCTCAATATCATTCACAAAGCCTGGCTTTACAAGAGGTAATCATTTCCATAAAAGAAAAATTGAACGTTTTACAGTTTTACATGGAGAAGCTGAAATTCAAATCAGAAAATTTTTGACCAAAGAAATCTTTTCATTCAAATTAAATGGTGGAGATATTAGTTTTGTTGATATTCCAATATGGCATATTCATAGCATTAAAAATATTGGGAAAGAGGAACTAATTACCCACTTTTGGATTAATGAGCTTTTCGAAAAAAAAGACACCGACACTTTTCCCGAAAATGTATAATTTTTAAATCAGTTTATGAATAAGCTATTTGCATGACATTTTTTAATTATTCAACCAATTTAGAGTACTTTCAGAGCTTAATTTTTTCAATTTTACTGTTAAACTTAATGTTTCAAGTTGGAAGCATTTTACTTAATAAAGTAAAAAATATTAAACATAGCGATGAAATAACTAATGGTGTACTTTATATTTTTTTAGGTTATTTTGTAATATCTCTTCTAACTCAATACCTTTTAATTTTTGATAAGTTTGAATTAATAAAGCCAATTTTTTTTATTTCCCTTATTTTATCAAGTCTTCTTTTTAAAAAATTTATGCTCTTCCTCGTCAACCTTTGGCGAGCCATAATTAACAATGATTGGATATCTATCATTACAATAATTCTTTTTTTTATAATTGGATTTTCCCCTGTCAATGATGCAGATTCTTTAGGATATCATTTATTTATTCCACAACAGATAATTGAGAATAGTGGTTTGATATATAGGTATGATGACTTTCATTTTGGATTTTTTGGTATTGGTGAGTCTTTCATTTTAATTTCACAATTATTCAAGGCAGAAATAATAATTCATTGGCTTCAATTTATTTCTCTAATTTTTATATTTCACTCTTTAGTTGGAATTAAAAGCTTGAATAAAAATAGATTTTTATCTATGATATTTTTTTCTATTCCGTGTCTAATATTTTTGGTTTTTTCAGCCAAACCACAAATAATAATTATATCGTTATCTGTATATCTTTTTAAAGAAATAATTGAAAAAAAATCAATCACCCTCAGCCATATTTTATTTATAATATTTTTATTTTCAGTTAAAATCAACTTTTTATTTTCGTCACTTTTTTTATCGATTCTTATTTTACATAATTATAGAAATTCGATAGGTAAAATTATTTATTTAATACCGATAGGATTTCTATTCTCATTAGTAATCTATTTCCCATTTGTTTTCTTTAAATTAAATTATGGATTTGATTTTGATTTAAATTTATTTAAGCCAGTACCAGAATTTATTAGGGGCAGTCAAGATTTTTATGAAAATATTTTAAACTATAAAGATTCTAACGGTTTAATTTTTCCGTTCAATATTTTTATTACTAACTCCCTTGGGAATTTTTCCACAACATTAGGATTACCTGTCATATTTTTATTTGGGACTTTCTTGTATAAGAAACATTTTATATCAAATTGGTTTTACTATTTAATCATATTTATATATGTTATAACAATTATCTTTTTTTTACAGTCTACCGCGAGATTTTTTATAGAGCCGTTATTTTGGCTCCTAATTTTAAGTAAGCAGAATTTACTCAAAATCAAGTTTAATCTTTTTCAAAAAACAGTTATAAACTCATTTTATGCTATCCAATTTATGGCTTTAGTCTACCTGTCTAGTATATCGCTTTGGGCATTCTCATCAGTGGAGAATCGAAAAAATATTTTGTCTATGACTGCTTTTGGATATAATCTTTCTGATAAAGTAAATTCAATCATTAATAAAGACAAAGGAATACTTTTAGATCATAGAACAAAAACATTTTTGAAAACTAAAAATATTTTTGGAGATGCATTTATATCTTATAATTGGGAAAAGGAAGAGATATTTATGAACATTGAAGTTGATAAAATCGATTATATGATTGTCAATGATAATAATTTAAATAAATATCTGAAATACTCATCATTTATTTTAGATGGGCCTTTTTCTTATAAAGAAACCTCCAGAAATCCATTTAATCATGGTGATTTAAAAAAATTTTGGGTGTTAGAATTTGATAAACAACTCATATGCCTATAAATTATATTTGAAAATGCAATAAATGGCTCTAAATCCATCTTTCCAGCCAATTTTTTTGCCCTCCTCATAAGTTCTGCCGTAATAAGAAATACCTACTTCATAAATTCTGATTTTTGGAATTCTTGATACTTTAGCTGTAACCTCTGGTTCAAAGCCGAAACGATTTTCTTTTAATTCGATACTTTTTAAAAATTCTGATTTAAATAACTTATAACACGTTTCCATATCCGAAAGGTTCAAGTTTGTGAACATATTGGAAAGAAAAGTCAAAAAATTGTTACCAATAGTGTGCCAAAAAAATAAAATTCTATGTGGCTTTCCCCCAACGAACCTACTCCCGTAGACTACATCTGCAATGCCATCAATAACAGGCTTTAACAATAAATTAAATTCTTTTGGATCATATTCTAGATCTGCATCCTGAACAATTATATAATCTCCTGTTGATTTTTCAATTCCTGTTTTTATTGCAGCACCTTTACCTTTATTTTTTGAATGGGAAAAGAGTTTAACTTTTGGGCTATTTTTATGAATGACATATTGATTTATTATGGCTTCAGAGTTATCAGTTGAGCAGTCATTAACTATTATGTATTCCTTTTTAATATTGTTAATTAAAACAACATTTTCTAAAGTATTTAATATTTTTAAGATCGTTTTTTCTTCGTTATAAACAGGTATTATAACAGATAGCAGTTTATCCATTTTCTTTCTTTTTTTACCTCTATTATTAAAAAATCAAAACTATTTTTAAAAATAAATTGTATTGTTAAAATTTAATTATAGCTATAAAAGTAAACTTTAAAATTATAATAACCCTTAAAATATATAAGTTCACTTCAGTTAGTAAGTTTTTCAAAATATATTTACATTAGTATTATGAATTTAAACAAACTTCATGTTGTTACATTTATTGGAACTCGTCCTGAAGTAATTAGATTATCTAGGGTTATTTCACAATTAGAAAGTTCAAAAGCTATAGAGCATACTATTGTCCATACAGGACAGAATTATGATTATGGTTTAAATGAAGTCTTTTTTAAAGAATTAGGAATTCCTAGGCCAAATTATTTTCTGGAGAGTGCAGGGAAAAATGTTACAGAAACGATAGGTAATTTAATAATCAAGTCTGGACCAGTTTTAGATAAACTGAACCCTGACGCTATACTTATTTTAGGGGATACGAATAGCTGTTTAGTTTCAATAGTTGCAAAAAAGAAAAAGATTCCGATATTTCACATGGAAGCTGGGAATCGGTGTTTTGATCAAAATGTTCCAGAAGAAACTAATAGAAAAATAGTTGATCATATAGCTGATATTAATATGCCATATTCAACAATAGCAAGAGATTATTTAATTTCTGAGGGAATCAATGCGGATAGAATAATTAAAACTGGGTCACCAATGGCTGAGGTATTAGACTATTATTCAGAAAAAATTAATAACTCGGATATAGTCCAGAGATTAAAATTAAAAAAACAAGAATTTTTTGTTGTTTCCGCACATCGAGAAGAAAATGTTGATAATATTAATAGGCTTGAAGAGCTTATTTGTACTTTGAATATACTATCAGATGAGTATGAATTTCCAATTATTTTTTCAACTCACCCCAGAACAAAAAAACAATTACAAAAGATTGAGATTAAACCTAGCAATAAAATTATATTCCATGAACCATTTGGTTTTATTGATTATGTTGCTCTTCAGAAACAATCATTTTTAGTTTTATCTGATAGTGGAACTATTTCGGAAGAGGCATCAATATTAGATTTTTGCGCAATTAATATTAGATCCTCTCATGAAAGACCAGAAGCGATGGAAGAAGCTCGTGTAATTATGTCTGATATCAGTAAGAAAAGAATTTTACAATCAATCAATAGTATTTTTACTAAAACGACTTTACAAAGAAAATTTAATAAAGTTAAAGACTATGATGATTTAAACGTCTCTAAAAAAGTAGAAAGGATTATCTTGTCATACACTGATTTCATAAATAAGAATGTGTGGAACAAAGAATCTTAATTTACACAAATCATTATGATCCTGAATACTTTAAAATAAATGACATTGTTAATTGGATATCGGAAAAAGGGGCCAAAATTTCTGTAATTACAGGGAACCCAAATTACCCGTCTGGAAAACTTTTTGAAGGATTCTCTTTATTTGGAAGTAAAAAATCAACAAAAACGGGAATAACAGTTTATAGACTTCCATTGATTACAAGAGGAAAAGCAGGATTTATAAGATTATCAATTAACTATCTCTCTTATTTTGTTAGTTTAATTTTTTTTTCAACTTGGTGTATTTTTTTTCATAAAAAATATGATACTATTTTCATTCATCACACTTCGCCCCCATTACTTTTTTTACCAGCCATAATTTATAAAAAAGCAAAAAATTCTAAACTTTTTGTTTGGGATTTAGATATGTGGCCTCATACTCTTGAAGCTATTGGGTTAATAAAATCAAAACCTCTCTTAAATATTTTGGAGCTTATGTTCAAATTATTTTATAAATCCTTTGATAAAGTTTTAATAGCTTCAAAAAGTTTTGAAATTATAGCAAAAAAAAGAATTTCAAATTCTAAAATTGAGTATTTCCCTAATTGGGCTGATAAAGAGTTTGAGAAATTAAATTTTGAAATATTACCTCCACAAAATAAAGGTAAGATTATAATTACTTATACAGGAAATGTAGGGGAAGCACAAGGCTTTGGGGTTTTAGTTGAAGCTATTAAAATATCAAAAAATAAAAATATTGAATTCAACATAGTAGGTTCAGGAAGATATAAAAATAAACTCAGAAAATTAGTTTCACAAAATAAACTAGAAAAACAAATTATTTTAGTTGATCCAGTTACCACAAAAGATTTAATTTATTTTTTCAAAAAAACTCATTATTTATTTATTTCATTAAAAGAGTCTAGTATATTTAATAAAACCGTACCAGCAAAACTTCAATCATATTTATCGACTGGAAAACCGATAATTTCTTGCATATCAGGAGAGTCTCAAGAGATATTAGAATTTAATAATTGTGGATTAAATGTTGATGCGGGCGATTTAAAAGGATTAGTTAGAATTTTTATGGATATAGATAAAGTATCTAGTTCAGAATATAAAGAATTTTCAAAAAATTCAAAAAAGCTTTACGCTCAAAGATTTTCATCAATTAATAGAAGAAAACAATTATTTAAGATATTATTTGAAGAGAATATATAGTTATAATTTCTTTCTTTGAGGAAATATTATTAATCTACTTATATTTATCTACTTAATTATTTAAATGAAAGCCATTCTTCTTGCTGGTGGACAAGGGTCCCGTCTATATCCCGTTACTTTAGGAGTTTCAAAACAACTTTTACCAGTTTATGACAAACCAATGGTTTATTATCCATTGTCGGTTTTGATTTTAGCTAGAATAAAAGAAATTTTAATAATCAGTACACCAAACGATATATGCTCTTATGAGCGTTTATTGGGAGATGGAAGTCACTATGGTATTAATTTACATTATAAAATTCAGGAACAACCTAAAGGATTGGCTGAAGCTTTTATAATAGGAGAAGAGTTTATAGGTGAAGACCCAGTTTGTCTAATTTTAGGGGATAATATATTTTATGGCATAGACTTTTCAGAAAAGTTAGAGTTAGTGGTTGGAAGAACCATATTAAAAAATAAAGCCACTATTTTTGGTTATAATGTGGTTAACCCCCAACGCTACGGAGTTATTGAATTTGATTCTGTTGGGAATTGTATTTCTTTGGAAGAAAAACCATTAAATCCTAAAAGTAATAAAGCAGTTGTAGGCCTTTATTTTTATCCAAATTCTGTAATTGAAGTAGCTAAATCTATTCCCCCTTCTAAACGAGGAGAATTAGAAATAACTTCTGTAAATGAGTATTATCTTAACAAAGGAAAACTTATAATTGAACAACTTGGCACAGGTTTTACTTGGCTAGATACTGGAACCCATGAGTCATTAATAGAGGCAGGCCAGTTTATTGAAACAATTGAAAAGCGACAAGGAGTTAAGGTTGGTTGTTTAGAAGAATTAGCTTTTCAAATGGGATATATTCCCAAACAGCAAATGCTTAACCGCGCATCTCAAATGAAGGATACCTCTTATGGAGATTATTTGATTAGAAAATATTCAAAATGATAATTATACCAACTATATTTCCCGAGGTTTATTTATTAAAGCCTAAACTAAATCAAGACAAGAGAGGTTCTTTTTCAGAACATTTTGTAAGCCAAGATTTTCAACTTGCTACAGGGGAAAAAATTTCTTTTTGTCAAGATAATCTTACTTATTCGAAAAAAGGAGTGCTTCGAGGATTACACTACCAACTCCCTCCATTTTCGCAATCGAAACTAGTAAGTGTGATCCAAGGGACAGTTTTAGATGTTGTAGTTGATATAAGAAAAGGCTCAAAGACCTTTGGACAACATTTTAGTCAAGAGTTAAGCAAAGAGAATCAATTGCAAATCTTCATCCCCAAGGGCTTTGCCCATGGATACATTACCCTAACTGAATATTCTATTTTTTACTACAAAGTGGATCAATACTACCATCCAGAAAATGAAGGAGGTATTGCTCCTAATGATCTATCCCTAGGCATTGATTGGAGGTTGCCAGAAGCTTCTTGGGTTCAATCCAAAAAAGATCAAAACCATACCTTATTTAGGGAGGCTCGTTTATTTGAATTTAAGGACAATTCTTATGCCTAGTTTTTTAATTACTGGTTCGGAAGGACAGCTAGGGAGATGTTTTCATGCGGTGGCTCAAGAATTTCCCGAACACCAGCTGATTTTTACCAAAAAAAAAAAAATTGATCTTACCCTTCCAAATACTTTTGAAAAGGTATATCAAATACAACCCTTTGACGGAATCATCAACTGTGCCGCCTATACCCAGGTTGATCAGGCAGAAGAAGAATCATTTCTAGCTCAAAGTATAAATGTAGATGGTGTAAAAAATATAATTGATTTTGCGGAAAAAAAAGATCTCTCTGTAATTCATTTTTCTACCGATTATGTTTTTGATGGTAAAACCAATATACCATATAAAGAAGATTTCCCAATTCATCCAATAAATTTCTATGGGTATTCAAAGTACAAAGGAGAAGAAATCGTAAAAAATTCAAGCTGTCTTCACACCATTTTCCGCCTTTCTTGGATGTTTAGCCCCTTTGGAGAAAATTTTGTAAAAACTATTTTGAAACTCACCCAAGCAAAAAAAATCATTAGAGTTGTTGACGACCAGCAAGGGCGACCCACTTATGGAATCGATTTGGCAAGAGTGGTTTTAAGAAATATCTCCAAGCCAGATTTATTTGATTTCAATTGTTATCATTATGCAATGCAAGGGACAACCACATGGTTTGATTTTGCTTCTAAAATTATAGCCCTAAAAAAAAGTTCTTGTGATATAAAACCGTGTTCAGCAACAGAATATCCTACTCTAGCCAAACGTCCTAAACAGTCTATTTTAGACACAAAACTAATTGAAAATCATTTATCTTTAAATATTCCCTCTTGGCAAAACGCTTTGGAAAGATGTTTAAAACGAATTGAAATTAATGAATTCCTATAAATCGATTCTTATTACTGGTGGAGCTGGATTTATTGGCTCACATCTTGTTAGAAGATTATTAAAAAACCACACGAATTCTCAAATCGTAAATTTGGACGCACTTACTTATGCTGGAAATATAGAAAATGTAAAGGACTGTGAGCAAGCTCAAAATTATCAATTTATAAAAGCAAACATAAACGACTTCAAAAACCTCCAAGTGATATTCAAAACATATGATTTTGACGCCGTAGTCCATCTTGCAGCAGAATCTCATGTAGATAATTCAATTAAAGATACCTTTACATTTGCTCAAACAAATATTCAAGGAACCTTAAATCTTTTGGAAGCAGCACGCCTGCATTGGAAAAATCACATTACCGAAAAATGCTTCTATCATATTTCTACAGATGAGGTGTTTGGAAGCCTTGACCTAGAAGGTCAATTCAATGAAAGCACACCCTATGATCCTCGATCACCTTATTCTGCATCAAAAGCATCATCTGATCACTTGGTACGATCATATTACTATACTTATGGATTGCCGATACTTTTATCTAACTGTTCGAATAATTATGGTCCTGCTCAGCATACAGAAAAATTGATTCCTCTGATGATTCAAAACCTCATTAATCAAAAGCCTTTACCTGTATATGGGAAAGGAGAAAATATAAGGGATTGGCTATATGTAGAAGATCATGTAGAGGCTATTGACATTATTTTACACAAAGGTGAAATAGGAACCACTTATGTTATAGGTGGGGACAATGAACAGAAGAATATAGATATTGTTAATCAATTGATTGAAATTACAGATCGTTTATTAAATCGACCTAGAGGAAGTTCATTGCATCTATTAAGTTTTGTAACTGATCGCCTGGGGCATGACCTTCGCTATGCAATAAATGCAACTAAAATAAAAGACTATTTAGGATGGGAGCCTAAAACTTCCTTTGAATTAGGACTTGAAGAAACAGTAAAATATTATTTAAAAAAGAGCAATATTTGATTTAGGATTAGAGACATTGTAATATGAAAAAACTCTCATTAAATTTTGGCCTACTTATTCTACGTTTTGTATTTTCAATAGGGTTAATGACTCATGGGTACGGAAAGTTTTTAAGAGTAATTAATGGAAATTTTAAGTTTAGTGATCCAATTGGAATAGGTATTACTCCATCACTAATTTTAGCATCATTTGGAGAATTTATAGCGCCTATTTTTATAATTGTTGGATGGAAAACTCGATTATTTAGCATTTTCCCTGCAGTTACAATGCTAGTGGCTTTTACAATTGCGCATGATGGCGATCCTTTTTCTAGAAAAGAGAAATCATTAATGTATTTAATGGCTTTTATTGCTATCTATTTTACTGGCCCTGGCAAATACTCTGTAGACAAAGAATAAGGGTAAAAAGAAAATTGTATTGTTCCTAAAAAGCACTATATTTGCCGACCAA
>CEVX01017846.1_pt1 | contig 57243 bp, 38 predicted proteins | sample 356561 | NCBI WGS metagenome assembly CEVX01 (sample SAMEA2623886, study PRJEB7988) | marine metagenome | biome: marine biome (ENVO:00000447); feature: surface water layer (ENVO:00002042); material: "saline water (ENVO:00002010), including plankton (ENVO:xxxxxxxx)" | depth 5 m | reverse complement strand
CATCATCATTTGCCTCTGCGTCGTCTTCATCATCATTTGCCTCTGCGATGAGAAGCCTAGTGATATCAAGCAAATAATTATTCATCATTACCCTGAACCGCTCACGCATGTTTGTCAATCTGGTGCGGTATGCATCACTGACCACAAAAATATCATTGAGACTATAACCACTTTTCCCAGCGCCCTCGTCGTCGGTTGCAGTCCACAAATTACTTATATGTATCCTAAGAGGTAATGGATCGTTATCAGATTCTGATGATGATGACGATTCATCACCCGATTCGGAGAAGTCAAGATTATTTAAATCAATTTCATCCATTTGATTTATTCCATCTGCCATTAATTGATACAGAATATAATTTTTGAAAGATTATAAGTTAAGAGTTAACTCTTTTTTTTCGAACAATTTTAGGTTTTTTGAAACTATATGTTGAACCATGTTGAATACTTCTATTTCTAATAAATATTGTATTGTCTACTGAATCTTTAATATGCTCAATATGACTAACTAATATAATTGAATTAAACATTTCCAACAAACATTGTAAGAAATTTGGTATTTTATTCAAATGTCTTGAATCACAAGCTGTAAAACCTTCGTCAATAAAAAATTGACCACCCAAATTATCACCCATAGTTAATGTTATAAACGCCAGTCGAATTGATATAGCCAAAATAAAATATTCAAATCCTGATGCTTTTTCTAAAGATACTTCATGTTTTTCATTTTTCACGCTAAAAATGAAAGTTCCGTCTTCTTTTATCGAATAACATAATGATAAGTATAATTCAACATTAGAAACAAACTTGTTTGCTCTCATTACAAGCTTTGGTAAAATATGCTTTTCATATAACCAAGCTCTATATTGATCAAATAATTTTCCAAGTTCAAATAATTTATCCATTTTTTTGCCTATATTATCACTTATTTCCTTCAAATGAAGGTTCTTTTCATTTACTATATTTTTCTCATTTATAGAATGTAATAAAACCTCTTTTCTCCCATATAAATCTTGAATTTCTTCACGAAGTATTTGTATCTCTAAATTTTTATTTGTTTGCTTATCGTAATCATCTTTATTTGCTCTTATTTCAGTCCAATAATCATAATTTTTCAATATTTTTTTATAATTATCTATGTTATTTATAACTTCGCAAATACGGTTTTGAATACTTTCAAGCTTATTTTCATAAACCATATAACGCTTTAATTGCTCAAACTCTTTGTGTATTTCATTATACTCCTCATATCTTTGATATTTTTTGTACAAATACCATTGTGTTTTTATGGCAACTACGAAAGCTTTTCTTTCATCTAAATATTTACTCTTTGTTTGTATATACTCAAATTTTCTACATAATTCTCTACAACTATTTAGGTCTTCCTTTATTAAATTTTCTTGAACATTAAATCGTTTCTGTGTCAAACGAATATTTTTGATTTTTTGTCTTAATTCCTCACGTTCTTTGTCAATATTTTTTAACGATTCATCATATTCTTCAAATTGTTTCCATTTTTCCAAAAGTTGTATATAGCCAGAAAATAATTTTGATTTATTCTCAAAATTATTAATCCAAATTCTAAGTTCATCACAGTCTTCAGAAGAAATTTCAATTAAGTCCTTTGTTTTTTCCTCAAGCATTATAGATTCTTCTATCAATTTCTGACTTCTTGAATACAAATTATGTAATTGCATTCGTAATGGCTGAGATTTACACGCATTACAATTAGAGTTAAATGGAATATCTTTCAAACTATATCGAGTTTCTTCAATAGAATTACAAATATTACTATATTCACCTTTGTTTAATTCTATTTTTTCAATATGTTCTTCCCAAATTACTTTTTGAGCACAATAAATTGCTAATAATGCTTTATTTTCATCATATAAATCTTTGTCTCTTTTTACATCATCTAACAACACTTTTATAGATTCTTTATCAACATTTGGCATACTTATAATATTTTTTCGAATTATAGCATATTTTTCAGATAAATCATCATCTTTGTTCTCTAATGTGATTTTTTCTTGATTAGTCTCTTCTTTTATTTTGGAATATTTCTCTAATTTATAACTTAACCTATCAATGATTTTTAAAGATTCTTCATATTCTTCTATTGAAATTGTTTGATATTCAATTTCCTTGTTAAATTCCAATTCAATCTTATTTATATCATCTTCTTTAAACAAGGGTTTATTTTTATAATTTATTTTTTCAACTATTTCATGCGACTTTTTTTCTAAATAGTCATAAGACTTTGATGGTTTTTTACACGGAGGTTCCAATTTTGACTGTATTACATTCAGATTTTGTAATATAGTATTTTCTGAAATCAAATCTTGTTCAATATTTCTATACGAATCACGTTTTGATATTATTTCACAAATATCTAAATCCAAATCTTCTACTTTGCAAATACCCCAAGATTTTCTAAGAGAAAGTGTTTTTGAGTCCAGCATATCTTTTTTTACATTGTAAATAGCAATTATAGCATCTAATTCATCCTTTTGTGTATTCTTATGTTCATTATATTCAAAGGATACGTCTAAATTAGTCTTAAAAGATTTTATAATAGAGAATGCTTGTTTAAACAAATTTGCTTTTGAATTTGCAGCTCTCATGCCAAGCAATTTTTCTAAATGTAAACGTTGCTCTATTGGCTTCATTGCCAAAAAATCTGAATCGTTACTTTGACTCACTAAAGTTGTCATTAAAAATTCATTAATATCCCCAATATTTTTCAATACCCATTCCTTTATTTTTGGTGGATCAACGCAAATAGTTATCCATTCATCACCGTTTACCTTAAAAACACCTCCTCCTCGAGTTTTTGGTTTTCCATCTTTATCAAAAATACGATTTATTCGATAAATTGATTCATCAATTTCAATGTGAACAACAGTATAAGACGGATCTTTTTCAGATTTACCCTTAGAAATTAGAGCAATCGGATTACCTTTTGTAGTACGACTTGGAATCGGTTTTCCATAAATTGATATACAAATTATCTCCAAATAGCTTGATTTGCCACCACCATTTGGTGCCGATATTAGATTTGTCTTATTTTTCATCAAATCAAAATCAATCCAATTTTTTTCAGAATAACACAATAGTCCAGCCCATTCTAGGTATTTTATATTGAATTTTGTAATTTTATCAGAAATCTCTAATGTTTTTGAGTAAATCGAATACTCTTTTTCAAGGTCACTATTTTTTTTCTTAATGATTTTCTTCAATTCATCATTAAATTCTGGCTCATTTTTTATCAATAATTCATCATGTTCTGGCACAGAGTAATCACTAATATTGTTTTCAAGCATATATTGCTCTAATAGTCCTTCAGACGAAAAATCTGACGAATTTGTTTGAGTTATATCATCTTTAATTACTGTTTCATCTAAAGTATATTCGCAATTATTCAATAAATCCTTAAGAACATATTTCTGTTCATCACTATAAGAACCAAATATACGAATCCTTAAATTTTCTGGAAAATTAGGATTTTTTACCGAATCAATCAAAGGATATTTTTCTAATAACCATGTGTTATTCTTATTCATCAATTTCAAAAAACCATATTCATTCTTTATATCAATGCTTTTCACAGAATCTTCTTCTAAATTCCAAACCAAAATTCCATGTTTGAATAATGTTTCTCCATAGTTCTGCTGTATTAAAGAACCACTATAAGCACCTATCATATTCGTCTTTTTGCGTCTTGGAAATATTTGTTGCTTGTGAATATCACCAAGCAAAGCATAATTGTAACCAACATCTATCCATTCCCAAGGATAACCCTCATTTGTAGTTCTATTGTCTGTAAACTTAGAATGAACCATAGTCCCATGAAATAAAGCAATCGTTTTATTAATTTCTTCCGGAAATTCACTAGGATCTGGAAAATTAGGCAGTCTTTCAGCCATTCCAGACCCAGACCCGATTCTTAATGTTTCTTTTATATCTACCAATCCAATACCCAGATTAGCACATGTATACAACCCGGTTTCCTGTAAAAAAACAATATTATCAGAGATTACATGCCCAAATGCATCCAGAAAATCAATCGAATTATCCATTTGGTCTTGTTTAAAATCATGATTACCTAGTATTATAAAGGTTGGTAATATGCTCCCAAGGTTCTGCAGTAGATATAAGAATAATTTTATACCAGGAGTTTCCAATTTTGTTTTTGCGTGAAAAGTATCACCACAAATTACACAAACGGCTTCATTATTCTTTACAGAACTTAACTTTTTCAATGTATTAAACAAATTTGAAAATACTTTGTAATATTCGTCATATCGTGAAACTATTTCATCCCCATTTCGGATATGAATATCTGCAATATGAATTATTTGACTGACTTTTCCAGACTTAGGAGATATAATTTTTTGTATTTGTGTCATGAAGTCTATTCTATATTAAATATAGTATAGTGATCTAGCTTTAAATCACTATCCAGAAAATATAACATTTTATCAAGAACTATCAATCTATGTTTCGCTTTTAATTTTGTTACAATATATAATTCTCCTGAAATTTTAATACCAATATCAATTGCCTTTACTTCATAATACAAATCCGATTTTCCGCCATCAACTACACTTGGATCATTAATATTTATTTGTGATACCATTTCCTGTGCATCTTTTTCCTCCCAAAAAACACATTCCAAACTTACAATATCATCAAATCCAGTATAAGTGTCATAAATATTAGTACAAGTTACTGCATAAACTGTTAGAGAATTTTTAAACAAATTTAATTTATCCCTAATACGTTTTTCAGATAAATAACATTTAGTATTTGCGGAATTCGATTCTATTAAAGAGGGTTCATCCTTTTCTTTCTTTTTTAATTTACACCAAAAAGCCATTATATATAATTTATTAAATTATCAGTTATTATCTAATCGTCTGAGCCAATTTTTTCTATATTTTGTAATTTTGCTAAGTATTTTAATATATTTTTTGTATTCACACTATCTTTATATTGGGGCGTTATAATATACCTATCCGGTAGGAATAGCTCTCCTTCATGGTCTTTTGTTAAATTTAGTAGTCTAATTTCATATTGATAATCCATCTCTGTATCCAGTTCTTTTTTCCATTCATAGAATGGCTTCGCTTTTACGTAAGACTTGAAACATCCCACCATAGTTTTACACACATTTTGAGTCGTATTAGTTTCATATAAGTCTTCTTCAGTTACAATATAGAGTTCTATGTTTGATTCGAATGGAATTTCAATTTTTTTTATTAATTCTTCTTTTATTGAATTTTCAATTATATTGTTAGTCATATTATTATTCATTAGTCATGAATTCATTATATCATTTTTTGGCTCTACAATTAAAAACAAAAAATACACACTTGTATACTAGTTTAGTATATGCATAATTTTGAAAAACGGGAACTGCTTTACGTATTAACGAGAGGGGTTCACACATCACTTTTATATACAAATTTCCATAGTTTTAATAGGGAGGATTGCGATGACTTGTTTTTTTTTGTGTTAAAATATGCATACTTGTCCCAAATATTCGAAATTTAGAAACCGAATGTATGATATACGCACTATAAATCAACGAGGTCTATTCATATACCACTTTTTTACAGAGATTCTCGAAGTTTGTATAGGGATTCTTTCGGTTTCTTGGTTGAAACAGAAACCGAATTTGAGGGTGTATGCTTTTTTATTTTTCTATATTTTTTCTAGAAAAAAAAAAAAAGAAGAAATAGAAGATATACTAAGAAATACGATTTTATCAGAAAACACAGAATTTGTCAAAAATTGTAATTAAATTCTAGAATTTAGAAAAAGATAGCATTACCAGAAAATCCACAATTTCTCTCTAAGATATATTTTTATTTTTAAAAAATATTTATAAACAAATTTTTAACAAAATTTAAAAAATACATACTTTGTGTTTTTTGGTTTCTTTTTTGAAACACATCATTTTGGATCTATAGTTCAATGTTAAAGAACATTAAATATTATATTCTTACTAGTTAATAACGATGCAGATCTTTGTCAAGACTTTGACAGGAAAGACGATTACATTGGATGTAGAGCCAAGTGATACGATTGATAATGTAAAGCAAAAAATTCAAGATAAGGAGGGAATTCCTCCAGATCAGCAAAGGCTTATATTTGGGGGCAAGCAGCTCGAGGACGGCCGCACGCTCAGCGACTACAACATCCAGAAGGAGAGTACTTTACACCTCGTTCTGAGACTCCGCGGGGGTGGGTCAGGTGGTAATTGAGATTAAGAATAGTTGATGATAATTCATCGAAGATGATTATAAAACAATTAAACTCCAGATAATTTTAATTTTTTATCAAATAAAGAATTTAGACTTTCTGCAGAATCATCAGAATCATCGTCCATTCTGATATCTTCTTGTTTTTTTAAACGTCTTTTACGTGATTTCTCTTCCGCCCTATAGCAACTTATTCGTATGAGTTTTTTTTTAAAGGCCGATACATTCAATTTTAATTCTTTATGGGCATTTATCTCCTCTTCGACTCGTTGATTCAAAGCACCATTTCGTAGACTCCAAAGACCTCCAATACCAAACCGATAATCATTACTATTTTCTCTATTATATGGTCTTATAACATTCGAATTCCAATCAATACGTTCAAATAAATAATAGTTATATACAACTACAAGATCCATAAAAAAATGCCTTATAGTTCCAGTATGATTATGAACTCTTGGAGTCGTCGAGACAAACATTTTTAATAATTTTTTAATTTCAATACTTGGTTGCTTCTTAAAATCTCTTATGAAATTTTTTATTTCCTCCTCTGTTTTCAGTTTTGTTTCATTAACATTCTCTTCATCGCTAAAATAAATATCTCTTCTTAGAGGAGTATTCGGAATAACACGCCCTCCAATATAAAAACTTGCTTCTTTAAATGTAGGTTTTAATGTAAGTAAAGTATGAATCATCCACTTTTCAAGTTCATCCAGTTTTGATTCATCTGATTTACAATCAAATCGAGGATGTTTTTTATCAAATATATCCAAGTATTCATATATTTTATTATTTACTCGATAAGTGCTGAGTAATTCTTCTAACTTTTCAGGAGTTAGATCTTCTGGTTTCATGCCACCTAAAAATGTTTGGATCTCTCCATCTTTAAAATCTGTATTTTCAATATTTTTACCATATTCCCCACTAATATTTGCAGGAAGCTTTACTTTATACATAGCGCCCACTTCGGCAACCATACCTTTATCCACCGCCTTTTGAGCGTAATAATCTTGAAATACTTTCACTGTTTTCACCACCGGATGCGACTCCGCGTAATGCGCTTCGGAGCCCCACATAGCACGGATATTCGAGGATCCTTGATCAAGTCTAAAAATCGCTAATTCGAATGGGGTATATCCCTCATATGGCGTGCCGACCCAGGAGAGGTTAAAAGGCCACACGTCACCTATGCTACTCTCCCAAGGTTTAGCTCTCAAATCTGGGTTTGCTCCATTTTTCAATAACAATTTTACAATATTTTCACGACTATTGAGTACAGCCCAATGTAATGCTGTCATATCTGACACATTTTGAGCATGATTAACATTTGCTCCCTTTTTTATTAATAGAAGCACTATCTCATGATGCCCTTCTCTTACAGCTTGTATTAATGCATTACCTTTTTCATATATTTCCTTTTCAATGTTTGCACCAGATTCTAATAATAAATTTACAATATTATACCAATTGTTCTTTGCCGCAACAATCAGCGGAGTAGTATGAGTAGTATCAGACTCGTCAATATAATTAGGATTTGCACCTTTATTTAATAAGTATTTGATCTCATTATATAAAGAGTCTTTGCTAATTCCAAGTCTTTGCATTCGTAATTCTGCAATGTTAACTAACTCTTCATCTTCTGATTCTTCGGATTCTATATTAGTTGTAGAATCTAATCTTTGTGATTCTGTAAAATGCATACTTTCATAGTGATACAAACAATCCATCAGCTCTCTACTCAATCTTGATGTGCTTTTTAATTTAAGTGAACTGAAGCTTTTTTCCATCTGTTGTACTTGGTTGCGTAGATCACGAGTTGCTCTTCTTATAGAATGTGAACTATTATCAAGTGGATCAGAATAAAAATCACTTTGGGTATCAGAAAAAATATCATCACCAATTTCTTCAAAATTATCTGAACCACCAAGATGTTTTTTATATTTGTATCTCAATAACTTTTTCTTACCACCTGCCCTAGTTATACGATTAGAACGAACATTACACGTTCGAGCAACTTGTTGTTTCAAAACATTTATTCCTTCCAGAATTTCTGGTAAATCTTCCTCTATATGTTCCATATTTAATCCATTTATTCTAAAAAATATCGGACCTTGGAGACCTCCAACTGGGTTTTCACCCGTTCGTTTTTCAGAGATATTTATATTATATCCTTGAAGTTCATGTCCTTGTACTTCAACATCCCAATTTTCAAAAATATCATTTGCTCTATATGATAATAAACTTGAAAGCAAATTTCCACCAAGTGGATTGGGTCCAACCGCCATCTCTTCTAAAACAGTTTGTGGTTGTGGACCTAGTTGAAAAATACCTCCGGCGAGTCTTACAACTCCCATAGCTATATTTTTCAAAAACAGTTTTATATTCGCTTTCGCATCTTCTGATAGAGAAGGATTACCTAATATTATGTGCATTGTGCTTGATAAAGTGTCATGATTAAATATTTTTGGAGGAAGATTTGGAAAAAATCCTCTAATTTCAAGATGTATATTCGGATTGTTTGGTTGAAACTTATTTATAACTTTTCTCATCCATCCTTCTAAAAAATCTATCTTATCATATATATCAGGACAAACAAATTTTTGATGACTCTTCTCTAAAGGCATTTCATCTATTCTATCTTTTTGCATTTGAACAAAGTCCCATGCACCTGGCATATATCTGTCTAATTTTTCAAGCTTTTCCTTATTAAATGGTTTCAAGTTTTCCATACCACCAGATTGATTCTCAGAAGAAACAGACGATTCATCTTCTGCCAATCTTATTTCTGCCAATCTTTGTTCTACCGAAGCAGGTGTATTCATATTATTACGCCAGTCTTGGGCACTTAATACATTATTTATTATTTGCTCAACCTCCGTATTTACTTCACGCTCGTTGAGCAAATTATTTATTATTTGCTCAACCTCCATATTTACGTCACGGTGCAGGACGGCAAACCTTTCTGGAAGGGATTCTACTTCGTTTCTTTGTTCAAGTTCTTCTCTTTGCTCTGCTGTCACTGGAATATCACTTAACATCATATTTTGCCCTCTTTCAATTAATCTTTGATATAAGTCACGAATTTCTCTTAATATATGTAAAGGCATTCGTTCTAGGTTTTCTCTGCTCAACAATGGAAACTCTGGTTCAGATTCCCAATCTTCGCCAAAATTTCTTAAAATAATTGTTAATATTTGTTGTCTTTGTATTTCCTCATTCTCGCTTTCGCTGTCTGAATCGCTTTCGCTTTCTGAATCGCTTTCACTGTCTGGTGTATCTTGATTTTCTACTGGCTGCATAGCACTAACGACGTCGCGGGACGATGGCTGGCGGCGACGCATTAGCTCGTCATCGTCGCTCCGCCAGTTCTGCACCTCACCCACTGTCAGGTTATCACTATTGACTTGCCTCATACTTCTTGCAAGTACGATTGTGGTGTAGCGTTCCTCTAGCATTACAAAATCATCCTTCGCCACATCAGCCACCATAACATCACGTACCTCCCTTGCTTCATAAAACTCATCTTCCAGAGTTTCCAATCTCTTAAGCAAATCATCTACTTGTTTTATGTATGTTTGTAGCAATTCTTCCAATTCTGAAGAAGAAGTCTGTGATAGTTTTTTACGCCACTCCAGTTGTCTCACATCGTGACGAGCAATTTCTGCTTTATCAGTATAAAATTCGATACGAACCTTCAATTTGGCTACATTGGCCTCCGCGTCTTCTGCATATTCCACCCTTTTCGCCCTTGTGGCCGTGAGACTCATGAGAGTGCTCCGCCTGGCCGATATCTGCTCTTTTTCATTTTTTGCGTCTTCATTAGCGGTTTGCCACCTTGAATGTGCGTCCCACCAGAAGTTCTGCGCCTTTTCAAATTCTATTGTGGGCATATTGGCTCTTGCTCCGGGTTCTTTGTGTTGAATCACTCGCAAATACGCATTCTTCATGTTCTCATCTGTTTCGTCTCTTGCTGCGGCTCTAGCCGCATTTATCATATCTGATATATTAGGAGTAAAATTTGTATACCATTCTGAGAATATGGCTTTCTCTTCCTCCGATATTTCTTCTGGGATATGAATATATAACTTTGTATCAATTATTCGTCGATATGCGCGCAATCTGGCGGCGGCGTCCGCCATAGCATGTACTTCGCGTTGTCGCAATGGCTCTTTATCATGTTTTTCCTTTATTGCCTTTTCTGTTCGTAATTTTTCACAAATTCTAGGGTTTCTACAAATTGGACATTCTTTTGTGTGTGAAGTATTACACCATCTATTAACACAATTTTTATGAAAAAAATTTCCGCAGCCACCTTCTGCAGGTATGCATATTATTATTTTTTCGGATAAATCATCTAAATTAATATTTTCATGGCAAATAGGACACAGATTTGTTGAATGTTCACTCATATTTAATTAAATTATTTTTTGGTATAATAAATGAGATTCATTTTTTATGATTTATATATGAAAGAATTAAGATAAATGAATCTTAATTAAGAAATTTTATATTATAATATTTAAGGATGTCTAATAGCAAATCAACTTTACCCAATAAGTGGCATTGTGCTTTATGTAATCAAAATTTTTCACGAAAATTTTTCCTTGAAAAACATTATGCAAGTGGAAAGCATTTAAAGAAAGCAAAAGAGTCGAGACCTTTGAATGAAGTAGAAAAATTAAGACAGGAAAATGAAAGACTATCTTTACAAGTCCAAAAATTATTAGTAGAAAATGGTAAGCTAAGAAATCAAGTTACAAAAAGACCGAAATCAAATACTTATTCTGGTAACTCAAAACATTATGAAAATTGTACTATAAACAATATTCAGTTGAATGTAAATGTTCTTCCTCATGGAGATGAGAATTGGGAATATTTAAAAGACGATGTTCTTAATATTATGCGGGGTGTAAATACATGTATACCGGAAATAGTAAGAAAATTACATTTTGATAGAGATCATCCAGAAAATCATAATCTAAAACTGCCGAATAAGAGATTTCCAGATATGAAAGTATTTAATGGTTCTGACTGGATTACAACTCATAAAAAAGATGTAATTGAAAGTATGATAATTCAATTGGTTGATAAATTAGAGGAGGAATATGGTGAAGATTTTAGAAATCAATCAACAAATTTTATTCAAAAACTTTGGGAAGCGAAAACAGAACAAATAGTGTCTGAACAAAAGGTTGATATCAATTTACGTAAACAAGTTGAATATTCAATATATGATGGTCAAAGAGAAATAAAAAATTCTTAAAGTTCCAATTCAATTTTAATGTTCTAATTTAATAATAAGAACATGGTTTCAAAAAAATTTGTATATAAAAAATCTAAGAAATCAAAAACTTTAAAAAGAAAGTATATTCCAAAATCGAAAAGAAAGTATATTCCAAAATCTAAAAGAAAATCTACTATAAAGAAAGGGGGTATGAATTTTGAGGATGATGGGAAAAGCAATAGTAGTAGCGGTTCAACAAGAAATAGCCCTGTTGAAAGTTTAGGTTCATTTGGGGATTTAGGTTCATTAGGACTTGTTCCGAGCCTTTATCATAATCCAAAAACAAGGTCCAGTGTAAATCCTCGAGATATTCCTAGGTCACCTCATCCGGTAGTAAGTCGTAAATCACCATTGTTTGATCCTGAAGCAGGAAGATTACCGCGTAATAGATTTTTGAAAGAATCTGTAAGTCCCATTCCTGGACGTTCTCCTGCAAAAAGAATAAGAAGTTTAGATGATGAACCAAGAGGTCATCTTTCACAGAATTGGAGTATGACTTCTTTTGAAGGTTTGAAAATACTTGATGGTTGGGACACATTACATACAATTGAGGGTTTAACGGTATATAAAAAGACTTCAGAAGAAAATGATAAACACAATATATTTTTACAATTAGAGTCTCCAAGTGCTATTGTTACTAACTTTAAAAGAAGTGCTCAATATGATATGATAATTGATACTAATAATAAGATTTTAGATGATATTGAAGAAAAAACCGGAAAAAGAGAATTTCCCCAAAAATTGGAAGATAACTGGGAATCATATATAACAAAGGAAGGTATTACAATTTATTATAAAATCCATCCAACATACAAAAGCATTACTCAAGTTTCAACTATTCATCCTAATTATATAGGTAATCCTGAATTTTTATTAAAAGTATTTTAAATTATAAATAGTCATTGCCATTTGGAAATAGTAATTTATTAAGATTAGTTCTAACTTTTCTGAAAAAGTCATCATTAACATTAATTAGGTGTATATCAAACCGTAGTTCAGAATTTGGGGGTATAGATGGTCTATTTGTGGCATGAACATCATATTTACCATATCCGAGTTCTGGAGGCAGTATAATAGTTCTAAAGCCGCCTTCTTTCATATCTTTAAGGGCAAGTTTCCATCCGAGTATAATAGGGGCTATACCATATTCAAATTTTAAACCCTGTTTTTCATTATTCCATCTAGAATCATCAAACTGTATTATCTTGGTATCGTTATGTGCAACGTACCACCCTTTATAATGTACCTCAAGTAAATCTCCATAAGATGGAGATTTTCCGTCGCCAACGATTTCATCTCTAAATAAAAATCCCTTTTTTCCTTTTTGAAAGTCTTCTATCTTATTTTTAGTCGAATAACGTGGAGTAGAGGTTTCAATTTTTGGTTTCGAAGGAGGACTAAAGGCCAAAATTGAATTGAACAAACCAAAAAAAATATAAATAGATAAATTCATGTTATATACTAAACTCTAAAACTTAAGCCTCTTTTATGATTTTGTGTAATAATATTACATATAAGATTAGTTTTAGTAAGTATTAATGATAGAGGTTGATTCAATGTGTGATAACATATTTTTAAAAACACAAGAACTAATTAAATCAGAAAATGTATTATCTTCAACATTAGAACGATTAAAGCAGTTAGAAACATTGCTTTTATTTGAATTTATAAAATTGAGTCCTCTGTCCATGGAAAGAAAAACTCGTTCTCATAGAAAAGTCGATACCGATAATAGATTAATAATCAATGGTCATACTTTATGTGTATGTTATATTAGTAAAGATGGTAATAAGCCACAACAAATAGATAATTTAGGTGGGGGTTCTTATATTGATATGAAAAAAAAGACTTTAACATATTATAAAAATAAGAAATGTATACATGTTGTATATGATTTAAGTAAAATGTGGAGTTCTATAGTAGAAATAGCAAAGTTTAAAGATGAAAATAAATTGAATATGGTTTTATTTACAAATAAGAGAGCACAAAAATATGAATTATTTTATCCAAATTCTACTCAAAAACATAGAAGTTTTTTGAAAGATTCTCATAATTTAGTGAAATATTTAGTTGAAAAAAAATGTGGTTTTGGAAAATTTGATGATTATCCAACAATCAATTCAATATTTGTTTTTATGAATAAATATAATATAGACCATCCAAAGGCGCCAGATGAATCTGAAAATGAAATTGAGGAAACTGAAGAATTGTATACCTCGATGGGGACAGTTCAGAATGGGACAGTTCAGAATGGGACAGTTAATTCAGAATTGGATCCTGAATTTATGTGGGAACAAATATTTGAGGTGTTAGGAATATTACCTCGAGATTGTCAATGTAAACAATATGGAATTTCTTTATATGATCGTTGTGTTGTTAATGGGAAATCCCGAAGAGGTTTGAGGCCTAAACATAAACCGGGTTGTACAAAAATTATATGTCCAATATAAATCTATTCTTCTTTTTCAGCGACACACCCCCCAGCACAAGTAGAACAGGATGAAAAATTTTCAAGTTGTTCAGGACTTGGATTTCCGTAAGAACCAAATCTTTCTCTTACACCAAATAGAAGTCCTCCAATAATAAGAATTAATAAGGCAGTACCTAAGTATCTAAAAATGGTTTTTTCAGTTTTCGACATCATAATATATATATAATACAAATATATAAAATTTATACAAATTGGAATAATATGTATATCTTTGAATTCTATTCCATATAGCTAATAATCAAATTTTCTACATTTTTTGGCAAACAATTCAAAGATGGGCATATTATTCTAAATCTAATACATTCCTTTTCTCTTTTGTAAAAAGCATTTTTTAACAATTTGCGAATTTGTATATTTGTCATTCTTTTTCCATTAATGTGTGTTTGAATTTTCCATTCTTTAACAAATAGCATTGGATTATTATTGTCAATAAAGTCACAAAGAAGTTTAGGGTTAATAAATATTTTTTGTTTATTTAAATCCATAATAATTTGTTCTTTTATTCCCCTTTTTATAGAACCATATTTAGGGAAATCCTTTTTCTTAAGCCATGTAAGTATTTTATGTATCATCTTTGGTGATATTGATTCTTCAAAATTACCTAAAACACTTTTAATAGCTCTTATTTCTATTTTTTTTCCTTTATTAACGATATTTAGTCTATTTTGAATATCTCTCAAAAAATCTTTGTAATTACAAAAATAATATGAAAAATAGTTCTCGAGATGTGTTTGAAAATCGTCCTCATCTAAAAAATCTTCTATTAATTCAAAAGTTTTATTAATTTCAATTTGTCTATAATTGGCTTTTTGCGTTAATAAAAACTGTGATTCAATATGTCTAAGATTTTGAGCCTGGGACTCCCTAGTCTGAGAGTTTCCATATAATCTAATATTGTATTCAGTGAGACACAGATATGGAAATTTATTGTCTGGCTCAATTTTTAATAATATATTTTTAGACATATTTATTTAAATTTAATAAATATTACTTATTAATAAATAATTTTTGTAAAGATAAACTTTGGGACTGAAGCCTTACCACAAATGTAGAGAAAGAGAGGGGTTTTGCAAGGGGAGAGGAAGAATACTTAAGATTAAGATAAATAATATAATGTATTATTGTTTTAACTTAAAATACAAAAAAGAATCAGTATATTTGAATTGTAATAATAATTTGTTCTGATGTAATGGTGATTTAATAGTGAAATCCAATTTTCTGGTCTTATTTTGGATGAAACTTTTAATTTTAAAGGAAACACCTTTAAAGTGTTTTAATAATTTACATTGATTAATGTTTATATCCTTTAAAATCAATGGATGTCCGTACTCAGTTAATCTTAACATAGAACGACTATTAAAATCACCAAACATAAAGGTAACATCTGAATCCTCAAATACGTTGATTAAGTCTAAAACAGAATTGAAATAATTAGAATATTTAGAAAAATTAGCTGTAAATGGAGCATGAATATTAGATAGTGAGAGTGTTATATAATCATGTTCATTATATATTCTAAATTGAGTGGTTTGACAACCTTTTGTTATAGAACCGATATTTGACTCTTTAATAATTTGTTGTACTTGAACATAATCACTATTCCATAATATTGTGGTTTCAAGTCCAAATCCAACAATATGACCTATAACCGATTTAACATTATTACCGTGTAATGCAATACTCGAATTATATATACCATCCCATATTTCAATGTTTGGAATTGTATTAGTAGATGCTTCTTGGAAAGCAATAATAAAAATATCAGGAATTTCTCTAAATTTTGAAAAGTGTTTATGAATTATATGTGGAGATATATGTTCTGGATTACCTTTACCTATATTCCACGATAATATACCAATATTGAAATTATTAATATTACATAAAAACAACACTGGGAAATGGTCGTTACCGGTTAAACGTATAGAATCGTATAAGTATTTTTGTACGGGTAAATGTGTGTTAAACATAACTCTATCTGTATATCCAGGTAAGCGTCCTACGCTACATAATCCAAACTTTCTTTTTTGAAGTTTAAAATTACCAGTATATGAACTCCTTTTATATGTTGGTTCAAAAGTTATAGGAAATTCATAAAAATTTGGTAATAACGTGTTAATTGAATTCAATATCAAATCATATTTTAGAAGGTATTTTATAACTTTTTTTGAGATTGGTTCATTTGATTCTAGTAAATTCTTGATATAAAAAAATGTAATTGCCATTAATTGTGACTTATCTTTTTGTAAAGAATTCATTAATTTGTCTTTGTCCGTATTTTTTTCCTTCTTCAATTTGAACAATACGTTTGAATAATACATCGTATACAGCACTCGCCTTTTTCTCCATAATTTTTTCACGAATAGTAGAAGGTTCGTACATCTTTTCACTATTAATCAAAGTTTGTTTGATTTTATCAAAATAATCAGGATCAAGTTTATAACCATGTTTTCTCAAATTTTCCAGAGCGAGTGCAAATACTTGACAAACTGGTTTGTTGATCTGATTTGTAATATAGAACAAATAATCAATTTTAAGATTATTTTCAATTATAAAATCAGGATGCTCAACACGGTCACCTTGTAATTTTGGTATTGTTTTTGTTTTTACATAAACAAATGGAATCCTATCATTTGATTGAGGTTTATTTCCTGGATCACGTTCACCCATTCTATCTGCAAGAACTTTATGAACAATAGTATCAGGATTAGCATATGCGGCATTTAATCGTTTAGTAATGATAAAATATTGCATAGGGAATTTACCTGCAAGCACATTTTGTACACATTCTTTTAGAAATAGTATAGCCGCTTCAATATCTCTGTCATTCATAATTCTTTTAATAATACCATCATAAACGTACTTAACAATAGGGGCATTGTCTCTTCTTTTGGTGACAACTCCCATGGAACTTTGTGAATATTTGTTTAAATCAAATTCATATTTGTTTCCAACATAACCCTTCTTACGTAATAGTAGAAACGGAAAGAATGTTTTTTCGTATTCGAGTTTATGCGGGTATTGTAACAGTGATTGAATCCCCTTTTCAACAGCAATAGACATGTCTATTGATTTTTGTAGTAATTCACTTTGTGTTAGTTTTTTGTCTGAATCAAGATGTGGATTAAAATTAACGAATACAGAATCTGTGTCACCATAAACTATGTTTGCCTTTGGAAAATTTTCTAAAACATAATCTTTAGCTAAATGAAGATGTCTTCTACCAACTGCCGTTGTAGAAGCTGCAATATCCTTATAATACAAAGCACTAACTTGTGCACCAACACCACCATAAAGAGAATTAGCAGTAATTTTGTATGCTAATTGTAAACCATCTAATACAGAGCGTCTAAATGGGTCTTTTTCATTTTTGATTTGGGCTCTTGTATCTTTTCGTGCTTTAAGTAATTTCATAAGAATTTTGGGCAAAATTCCTCTTTTAGTATCATCAATTTTACCAGTTTGTGGATCAATGCCTGGTTGAATATATCGACAATTAACAACTGGGTTTTTTTCATCTACCTTTTTTACCCAAGTTTTGCCTCTTAAAACCTGATAATAATTATCATATGAAATATCTTCAAATTTAATACCTTGTAGTTTTAATAATTTAGCGCCTTCAGGACCTTGATATCTTTCTTCTGTAATAATAGAGTCGTGACTAATATTACTTCCAATCATACTGGATGGATATAAAGACCCATAATCAAGTACACTAACAGGACAATCAAGGAAAATTGCGGGGGTTGGTTCTAAAACTTCAGCACCTTCATAAGAATCCTTCATATCTTCTGGTGGTCTTGGTAATTCAGGAATCAAATATTTTTCCTTTTGACACTCAGATGCAACTAAACTGAGTGTTTTAATCATTTGTCCTCTGAAGAATAGATATGGAAATGGTACAAGGCATACATTAGACATACCAATGTTATTGGTAATAATTTCCAGTTTTTGGAGAAGATTTAAACATAATTCACAATCCTGAACACAGTATTTAGCAACAATTGCTCTGTCAGCATCTGAGCCTCTTTGCTTGGCGAAAATATCTTGAGGACTAACATTATCTTTACCAACAGCCCAAAAATATGATTTAGGTTCTTTTGGAAATTCTTGGCTTTTATCTCCAGAATCAAGATCAATACTAACATTTTCTTCAATACATAGAATCTTTCTACGTTCTCCAATAAATTCTTTACCAATAATGCTTTTTTTAAATATTGATACATAAGTACCTACATTCAGACTGAAAGTAGTATTAGTATATACTTTTATAGGACAGTTGTGTCCATCATCTTCATGTTCAATTTTGGAAATAGAACCATGAATAAAGTCATTAGATACGTCATCTAATTTATAAGATGGTAGATTGTGATCTTTTTGAATAATTTTCATTAAATCAATAGATACAATCCCAGGCATATCAAAATAATACATTAACATAACACCTAAAGCAGACGATGAAAGAGTCTTTTCTTTTAGAATAACAGTTTTATTTTTACGAGGACTAAGTTGTTCTAAAATATGTAAACAGTCATTTTCTTGTGCACATTCCCATAGAAATTTACAATCAAAACCAAATATATTGTATCCAGTCAGTACATTTGGTTGCGATTTTTTCATAAATTTTAGCCATTCAACATATAATTCTTTAATTGTTTTACAAGGTACAACCTCAATACCTTCAATAGGATCACAACCACCAAGAGCTACAATATGTCTCTCTATTGTAGTTTTTTCTTTACCATATCTATAACAAACTGTTCCAATTTGAATCAAATTGTCGCCTTTGACTTTAGGTAGAGCTGAATTTAGTATTTTTGTCAATGATGCAGTAATTTCTTTGGCTTTCCTTTTTTGTGTTTTTGATTTATTAATCATAACATAACAATCTTGTCCTAAAGCATCAAACACACCATCCTTTATATTAAATTCATATTTAAGTATAATTGTTTGAATTGATGATTTTAAAGATTCATCATAATCTTCATTTGTATAATCTCTAAAAGCTGCTCTAATCCATTGTGAAATTAAACTTGGATTTGTTCTCTTTTTTGCCTTTGAATATCTCACACTTTCTTCATAAATATTCATTGCGAGTTTGTAATAATCTTTTTTTGCAACTGGGAAGTCACCATGACTGGAGTCTGCTTCAATATCAAAAGCTGCGACTTTAATTGGTCCAATAGAATCGACTTCAACCGGATTTACATCTTTCCAATTAACAGTCCAATTTTGAGAATATTCGGTTTCACACAAAATTGTATTTTCGGTTCTTTTTGCAGAATCTCCAAGACTAATCCATCCAGATGGTTTAATTTTTCTAAGATGAATCAACCTTAATTCTGGTGATACATTTTTCTCATAAATTGGAAATTTATGATTTCTCAGTTCATTAATTGCACCACTATAGGGGTCTTTCAACATATAATAAATATTTCTCATAGCTTTAGCGCTTCTAAAGACAAGTTGCATAAATATTTTTGGAGATTTCCACTGATAATCTCTAAACTTATACCGCTTTTTTAATGATTTTGTTGCAAAATCTTGTATAAATTCATCCTTAGTTGCTTTTGATAGTCTACCTCTGATTTCACTTGCAAGTATAGTTGACCAAGATTGTTTCCAATTCTTTGGTAATTCTATCCAAAAATATGGTGTAAATCCAGTTACTTTGATACTCACATTTTGACCCTCTTTAGTTACTGCATATAAATATGCTATATAGTTTTGTAAAATACGCGGAGTATCTAGATCTTCCTCTTCGTCTGAATCTAAATCATTTTCTACAAGTTCATCATAAGTTTCCCAGTCATAAATCTGATACATCTTGCCCTTATTATTTTATTTTATAAGAGAATAGTTAAATTGTTTTTCATTTTTATGTGAAAAAAAGAATTATGTATTCAACACAGTTTCTTATTCTACTACAAAAATAGTTATGTGTATTTCCAATATAATCTAATTCGGTATCAGAATCATAATCATTTTCTCCATTATGTTGAACAATTGGGTTTATGTTTGGATTCACTGTAACACAAGGGCGCCTATTGGGGGAGTTAGTCATACTTTATGAAATAGTAGTATTTTATTAAATCTGTCTTAATCTATGTATTCTATTTTTAAAATTTTAATAAAAACAACAAATTGCGTATTGTTTTGTTGAGAATTATATTATATTGAAAATAATGTCTAATAGTGAAGTGAAGGGTATAGAAAAATTTGATGATATTATAAAGGATTTCTCAAATGTAATGGTTTTATTTTTTGATACTGGTTTTGATTTAGCCATTTCTGGTTTAGAACAAACAAAAACAGCAGTAACATTGATACAACAAGAATTGATTGATATTGGTACCGGTGATATAGTATTTAGTGAAAAATATTTTGGTGTTGCGTAAATGTAAACTTAAAATTATAGTATTTGAAATAATGGAATATCAACTTGCATCACTTGGATTGAATAAAAATCAAATTGATAATGTATTAAAAAGATTGTCTCCTAACCAGGTACAATTATTTATTGAACAATGGAAAAAAGAGAAAAATTTATCTAGTAAGACGACAACGCAAAATACGAATCCGTATATTAATAATGATGACTATAATCTTTATCAACGTTCTAGTGTTTATGAAACACGAAAAAAAAACTATCAAAATGATTTAAAATATTCAAGGGATCAAGAATTTGCGAATAATTCTTCAGCAAAAATACCGTATATGCCAAGAATGTTACCAAAACCAACAGAAAGAGGAACAACTGAAGAAATTGAAAGTAAATATCAACAAAAAAATCAAAGTCGTAATAATCCGTCTGCTAATTTAGATATAATGTGTCGCCAGTTGTTTGGAGAGCCATCAGAAGGGTATAGTGCACAATATTTACACAAAAAATACAAACAATTAGCAATATCTCTTCATCCTGATAAACATGGTGGTGATAATAGTCCTTTTCATATGTTGACAATGTGTTATAATCATTTAAAAAATTCTCTACCAGATGTAGTAGAGAAAAGAGAAACAATCCGCGAAAATATTTCTGTACCGCCTCCGGATAGCTTATTTGATCAAAAGTTTGATGCGTCGGTGTTTAATGAATATTATACTAAGAACGCATTCGTGGATGAAAAAGTCGGACATGGTAACTGGTTAAAATCCCAACCAGATATAAAACAACCAACCAGGCCTTCTGAAAGTAATTTTCATTCTGAATATGAGAAACAAAAACAAATTCACACGAATAGTATGGATTCAAAGACACTACAGCTTATTAAAAGGCCAGATATACCAGAAGAATTAGCAACACATATTTCTACAAATGTTCAATTATTAGGCACTGGAGAAGAGGACATTAAAGATTTTTCAGGACAAACAGCAAGTGGTACTAAATATACTGATATTCGTAGAGCATTAGAAACTCCTCATTTGACTTATGAAAATGGAATTATAAATGAAACAAATGTATCACAAAGTTTTGCAAATATAAAGCAAAATAGAAGTAATACTCCTGGTAAATTGACTCCAGAAGAAGAAAGAATGTATCAAGAATTGAGATATAAGCAAAAAGAGGAAGAAGAATATAGGAGATACAAGTTAAGACAGCGTGATGAAAATATAGAAACGCATTTTCAACAAATACATCATGATAGAATTGGAATGGGATAATGCGCTTCTTTTCAATATTTATATTTTACTTTCAAAATAAATGGCAGAAATCGTTGAAGATGAACAGTGTATCTTTCAAGATCATTGTATTATAGTAGCTCGATATGATGAAAATTTAGATTGGTTAAATTCTCTAATTGAAACAGAACCATGGATTAGTAATGTAATAATATTTAATAAGGGTTTGGATAATATAAGATTGTCATCCATCAATAAAACAAAGAACATAGTTAAAATTAAAAATGTGCCAAATATTGGTAGAGAAGGTGGTACATATCTTAATTATATAATTACAAATTATGAACGTTTACCAGATAAATTATGGTTTATACAAGGAAATCCTTTTGATCATAGTCCCGATTTTTTAAATATGATGACATATAATGTGGCAAAACTGTATATTAATAATGAGTTTCAAACATTAACATGGCGTTATAATAGTAGTATACCACCAAATATAGAATCTGATAAACGATTTTATATAGATAAAAATCGTATTATTCAATATTATATTAATACAAATAGTCAACAAACTGTAGAAGCCCATGAATTTTATGATTTTAGTCATGATTGTAAGGTAAAGGCTTTGAATATAAAAACTCCAAAACCATATGGCAGTTATCTTCATTATATGTGTGGTTCAAATGGATTTCCATTACCATCAAATATAATTCCATATTGTTGGAGCTCTATATTTTATGTTAAAAAATCATCTATATTGAGAAATAGTAGATTATCTTATAAAAGATTGTATAAATCTTTATTATGCACAAACGATCAAGGTGGAAATGAAGGATTTGTTCTTGAAAGATTATGGCAATATATATTAACCCATAAAACTTATGGAAATATCAAATTATTAAGAAAGGAACTTGGTTGGAAATATAACGATTTGTGTGCTATGTGGAATTCATCTTTAATGTATATAGCTATATATGATAAGTCTTATATGAATCATCCTTCTATAAAAGATGGAAATGAAGAATATGATTCAACAATGATATATTTTAATAATGAAACTGAAAATTTTGAATGTTCGAAATGTATAGGTTATAATAATAAACCTTTATCTATTTTACCATGTATTAATTTAGAATCTGCTAAAAATATTTTAAAAATGCAAATAGATTTTAGTTCAAAAAAGAAACAAATAATAAAGACTTTTACTAATTTGTTGAGCAATAATATTATTCCAACCTTTTTTTGGCCATTACAAAACAAAAAAAAGGTAAGAATATTTGATCGCGGAGCCCCATTTTTTAATGATACAAAAGTGGCTAATAAGTCTTTTCATGAACATTGTGATAAAAAAGAATTAGCAATGGATATAATTGGTGGGAATTCAATGAAATCATCCTCCAAATCCCCTTCCACAAATAACTCTTCCAAAAACTAGAACAGTTGCCAATAATAATAAATAAGTTGATAAGTCATTTTTTTTAGACATAGCTTTTTCAGAATTAGAAGAAAAACCTTCCTTAATTTCTTTACATCGACTTTCAGAAATTGGTATTTGAAATAGTTCTCCTCCATATGTTTTATTATAAGTTGGACCTTTTGGTATACATTGTTCTTCTACATACCATCCTCTACCATTATCAAGCGCTTGTTCTTTAGTATCAAAACGTCTTCCATCTACAAGTAAACCATTTCCTACAGGAAGTCTTGCTTTCATACATTTTTTGGATGAAAGAGGTCCTTTTCCAAAAAAACTTTTTGAAGTATCTGCTATATTTAAATTGATAATATCTTCAGCAATACCACCCATTAATGCTGTACCCCCGGGAATATTTGTCAAACTTGTAATTTCATAGTCATTATCTTTTTTTGTACAATTTGGAATAAATCCAAAAGGATAACTTCTATAATATACATATCTATCTTTTCCAATACATTCTGGGTCACTGGTATTATCACATTTACCTCCAATAGATATGAATTTATTAGTACCTATTGCTGTTTTTTTTGCTCTTTTATTTGAAGTAGTTCCGGCAATATCTCCGAGACCAACATAATCTACAGCATATTTTTCCATTTCTGGCATCCATTTATTAAAAAGTTGACCTATATTTTGTTTTGATTTAGTTGGTGGACATTCTATTTGATTTAATACCATTGATTTATACTTATAATAATATTTTTTAAACAGTTGTATTATTATTTGGCAATTGCTGACTTGGCCATTGCTGCGCTGGGCTCGACACAGGCTTATTCAGATGGGGATATTTGTTTATTCCCGAAACATCCGCCCAATCAAACATGTCTTTAGCGTTGCCTCTAGACGCATCCACAAGAGGGGGCAAATCGTCAGTGGATGCAGCGGATACTGAATCTCCTGTTTTCTTAACATATGAAAACAAATTACATATAGGTAAATTTTCAACATCATTTGATGGCATTGCTAATTCAGAATATACTTTTGTTGATATCTTTCTTATATCATAAATTGGGTGTAAATTCCATTCATTTTCTGGGACAGCAATATCCGTAAAATGGCTAAAGCAACATACTAATACGAACAAAAATCCAACTAACCATAATACAGAGGTATGAATTATAGCTATATCATCTGGATGAGTTTCTTGACTTGGAATCAAGAAAAATTCAAATACTAAAAGCGCCATAAGAATATTTCCAACGAATGTTATTCCAGAGCTCATAGATTGTTGGGCTGTTATTTTTATAGATATTTGCGAGGATAAAAATAAAATTGTACAGAAAACAAAAAATTTATAGTAAACAACTTTCATGTTTGCTTTTACCTTCTTTTTTTGGGAGTTATTATATATAATTGCGGCTAAGATTGGTAAAAGGAAAACAATACTAGATACAGCACTACTCATTACAACTCTAGATTATTTTTTTTGGGTAGATTTACTCGGATATTAGACTCATCGCTAAATTTATGGCATTTTGAATATTGTCTATAGACATGTTTCTGTTGAGAATTTTTTTTAATCTATAAATTTGTCCTAAATCAATACCCTTATATTTGTAGACACGATTAATGCCTCTCGCTGCAAATACATCTACATATTCAATGGATATACTATCTCCTTTTAATTGAATAAAATTCTTTGGAATTTTTATTGTAGTATCCTCAGAAATATTCAAAGTTATATGTTCTTTTGATACTATACCATAAATAGTTTTGTTTTCAATCATAAAATTAGAATTACAGTCTTTTATTGTTATATTCGCACAAATTGGATTATTTGATATGATCTTTATAGAGTTTGTATCAACTATTGCTCTTGTGGGAGATTTATATACACAATAACACTTAGTTAGTGGAGAATAGTTTGTTATTAATAATTCAATTTTGTTTTTTATATTTTCTAATGATTCTATAAGTACTTCTGATTTGCGGTGTATGTTATTATGAACTTCTAAATCAAATTTTAATGCAAAAAGATAGCCAATTATACATGAAATTGAACGTTTTATTTCTTGTCTCTTTTTTAAGTAAATATTTCTTTTTTCATCTACAAGATTTATGTTATTTTGAATATGCTTATTTCTTCTTTTAAAGAAATCATTTAAAATATTCTCCATTAATTGAATAGCTTATAATAAATTCAGACTATTCTTCTACGCAAAATGTGCTGTTACTGTTTCACTTAAAATTGTTTTATCTCTAATAATATCACCCCATTTAGAATTTGATGGAATAGATGCTACTAAGCCATACATACTTGCAGATAAATCAATTAGTATATTCCATAATACTTCAGCTTCTTTCTCGTTTCCTATTATTCTATAAAAAATAGTCTTAACCGTGTCTTGCTCTAAATTGTCCAATGATTCTTCTAATAATTCAATAGTATGATCTATTTCAACCTTTGTATTAAAAAATGTTGATATAACTTCTTTGAATGAAATAATCATTACTTTCAAATCTGTTGGAAATTTTGAAATTCCCTCAGAACATAATATTTCCTCTAATAATTCTTGAATAGTTTTTGATATTTCTTGAAATATATTAGAATTTAATAACTTATCACAAAGATTGATATTTTGTAAATAATGATCCCATTTAATGTTATTGTAGTTATCATAGTTAATAAATATTTTTTTCTGTTTTAGATTGTCAATAAAAGAATAATCAAGTGATGAAATAGAATTCATAATGTTTAATATATGAATATTGAATGGAGAATGTAAAGAATTCATGATCGATTCTGAATATTTTTTCATGAATTGAGACATTAATAAAGTTTTTATCAATTGAACGCATATTAAATTTTAAATTTGGTTGAATATTTTTATCAATTTTTATTCATAATATCATGATAAATCCCAAATATCCTCATTATTCTAAATTAAAAAAATACATAAACATGGAACAATTAGAAATATATAAAAAATTAACACAAAAATTTTCATATTATGATTACTTTGACAATAGTCAACTAAATATTATTAAAAGTAGTCGCAAATCACTTGTTTTTAGTTATAAAAACTTGCTAATAAAGGTTTGTTTTGTTAAATCAAACTCCAGTAGTGAGATTTACTTTTCACATTTGTTTTATCCAATTGAAATTTTTGCATTTATTGTTAATGATGGATGTATGTTATTTTTACCATTATATTCAAACGATCTTATTTATTATATAAAAAAAAATAGTCTTCCAGAAATTTATAACAATTTAGAAAAAGATTTGTTTTTACAAATTATTAATTTTCACAATAACTTTGCCATACATTATGATATAAATCCACGAAATATTGTATCTACAAAAAATGTAGAAAATGATTTATGTGATTGGAGAATTATTGATTTTGGTCTAACTCATACATTTTTACCATCCAATACTGATCCAATATCCATACAATTTATTCTAAATTCAAATCTATGTGGTGGCAATTGCAGAAGAACGCTATTGCCACTTGAAAATAAATTCAAAAATTTATCTGAAAAATCTAAGTTATTTTGGATATATATGATAGATTGGTATGATTATATTTACACATTAAACCTTATAAAACCTTGTGAATATTATGTTCAGTTATTAGACGATACATCATCATTGAAAAAGACTTCCATAATAAAATTTATTAACGGATTAATCAAAAAATATGAACCATATTTAAATCAAAAACCATTCTATATTATCAATGCTGCAAAAATTTAACTAATTTATATTTGTAATTAAAGATAAGGCATGTCAGTATCGTTACTTTTTTATAGCAATTATTGTCAACATTGTAAACAAATTGTTAGTGAGATTAAAAAGTCTCCTGTAAAAAGTCGAATGCGTTATGTATGTATAGATAAAAATGAAGTTCGTGATAAATTACCAAAATATATAAATAGTGTTCCATCTCTTGTTGTTGGAGAAACAAATCAAATATTTGTAGGGAATCAAATCATTGGTTGGTTAAAAATGCAACCAATTATTAAAAATAATCAACAAAATATTTATTCTCCAAAACAAGCACATAGTCAAAATCAAGTTACACAACAACCCCAACAACAATACAACAATCAAAAAAAGGTTGTCAAAGAAGAAAATGGCCCAAATGCGTGGCATAATAATGAAATGAATGCATTTTCAGATATGTACTCATTTATAGGAATTGATAGTAGTGCTAAAGGAGATGGTGGCATGTCTATGATACATAATTTTGAAACAATTAGTGGAAATGCTGCAAATGTACCTTCGGGGTTGGGTCTCATGCCTGGTGGAGCACCATCCAATCCATCAATGCCAGTACAATATGGAAATCCTGTTTCAAATCCTATTGAAACAAGCGGATTTGGTAGTATACAGTTGAGTGAAAAATCGGATATTCTTAATAAACAAATGGAAGACATGATGAGTAAAAGAGAATTAGATGTACCAAATGTACCATCACGTATTTAATCTTCGCTATAAGAACATTTCCAAGTAGCATCAACATCTGGATTACTACTATCTTCATCAAATTTACAAGTCCATGTTGACTTTTTCTTAAGTACTGTCTTTCTTTTTTTAGGAGATGGAGGGGTTAGAGATGAACTGTCACTACGTTTTAGTTCTGGCACTGGCGTTTTTCGTTTATTTAATTTCTTACTTTCAAATTCTGCTATACGTGTTTTAACCAATGATCTTTCTTTAGGTTCTTCCTCGGATTTTTTATTAGCTTCTGCAGCATTGTTTGCTGCCTTTTTGGCAGCTTGTGCATCTGCGGCATTTGCGGCGTTTTGTGCTGCGGCTGTGTCTGCGGCTTTTTGTGCAGCTTGTGCGTCTGCGGCATTTGCTGCCTTTTGTGCAGCTTGTGCGTCTGCGGCATTTGCTGCCTTTTGTGCGGCTTGTGCGTCTGCGGCATTTGCGGCCTTTTGTGCGGCTTGTGCGTCTGTCGCCTTTTTTTCAGCGTCTGCAGCAATGTTTGCAGCTTTTTGTGCTTCTTCTTTTTGTGATGTAGCTTTGTCTGCTTCTTTTTGTGCTGCGTCTGCTTTCTCTTTAGCTCTTTTTGAAACCCCATATGTGGCGTTGAACTTACCGGCCTTAAATTCTTCTTCAGCCTTGTCTGCTTCTTTTTTTGCGACTTCTGCTTCATTAATTTTTTTTTTGGCTTCTTTGTCTGCTTCGTCTGCTACTTTTTGAGCGGCTTTTGCGTCTGTAGCTGCTTTTTTTGCGTCTGGCTCTGCAACAGGTTCTTCATCACCCTTTTCTTCGAAAGTATCTACATCTGATTCAAGAGCTTCTTGTAATCCGCGGAGTTGTTCATCTTGAGGGCCGTCCACGTTTTTTTCAAAAGCTTCTTGTAATCCACTTTGTTGTTCATCTTCAGATAAAGCCAATTTTTTTTCAAGAGCTTCATCGGAGATAGATGATGGATCTTCTGGTCCAGCTGCTTTATTAGTTTCTGGTCCATCTGCAGATGATATAGGAACGTCTAATTTTTTAAGTAAAGCGTTATCATTATTATCAAGTGTTTCTTGAAGTTTTTTTTCTTCAACTTCTTTTTCTTGTGCACTAAGTTGTCCTCCTTTGGCACTACCTTTCATACTTGCGTATTTTTTTGTCATTTTACGAAGTTGTTTTCTTGATTTTTTCTTAGTATATTGCTTTTTAGCTTTATTCTGTTTTTTTGAATTCGATTTTTTTGAATTCGATTTTTTTGGAATCGTTTTTTTCGATTTCATTATATATTAAATATATTAAAATCTTAGCATAAAAGTAGATAAATATAGATTTATCCTTTTGCTATTGTTATAACAACAAAAAAATATAAGATAATCATTAAATATATGTTGACCGGATATTATTATGATCCAAAACATGGTGGATGTTTAAGAAAAATAAGCAAAATAGATGAGAATAGTTTTAAAATAATTGGTGCATATGGAAATGATGAACCAAATACAAATAAGAAATGGACAGCAATTATGCGAAAAACCAAAAAACGCGATGAATATTTGGTAGATTTTTCAGGTAAAAAACATGTAACTCATGGTTCATATATTAGTAAATGGGTAAAGAAGGATAGAGTTTTAAAATGGGAGGATGGTAATACATGGGTGTTAATGTATGATTGGTATTTAAAATAAGATTATAGTTGGTAATATATTTAGTTTTTATAAAAAACTACCACTCACTATTGATTTCAAAAGCGTTATCAGTAAAAGTAGACATTCCTTCTGGGAATGATGTATTGGCACCTTGGAATGAATAAACTCCAGTAGGATGATTTGGGAAAGATGCTTGAGTAGATAAATTAATTGAGTTTGAAGATATTCCGTTATTAAATGGGTTTTCTCTTACATTTGGTAACATATTTTTCATTGGATTAGGAATATCAATAGAAGTATCTGTTGCAGCAATATCGGGTTTTTGTAAGTCTTCTTCGATGTGTTTACCTTCTTGAGAGTATACAATTTTAATATCTTGAACAGGTCTATCATTGAAATCAACAGGTGTTGTACCAATATTTTTAACATGTTCCATACCAGATATAACCTTTCCAAAAACAACATGTTTTCCATCTAAATGTGGTGCTGGAGCTAATGTAATAAAAAATTGTGATAAATTAGTATTTGGTCCGGAATTAGCCATAGATAAAAGTCCTTCAGAGTCATGTTTTAATGTAAACTCTTCATCATTAAATGGTTCACCATAAATGGATATACCACCTTCACCATTTTTCTTATTAATATCTCCTCCTTGTATCATGAAATTGTTAATAACTCTATGAAATGGAACACCAGCGTACGCATTTTCTTTACAAAGTTGGTAAAAATTTTCGACTGTTTTAGGAGCGATTGAAGTAAATAATTCTATAACAATACGAGATTTTCTATCAATTGCCATAAAGTCTTCTTGTAAAACATCAATAGTTACGTATTTGTTTGATTCATAATCTTCTATAATTACTTTTGACGATTTTTTCTGTGTTTTTTGGTTAACTTGTTTTTCTACATCATTTGCAATAAATAATGCAATATATCCGACACATAATGATATTACAGCAAATAAGAGAGCAATTTCCAAAATATCTTCCATAACTGAATACAATATTTTAATGTTGTAATATAGTATAAATGGCGAAGAAAGGTGTTAAAAAAACTTTACGTGTAAAAAGACGTGCCGGATTAGGTAAGAAAATCAAAAAAATTGGTAAATCCTTGAAAAAAACTTTTAAGAAGACTGCTTCTAAGGGTAAAAAAATGTTGCGTCTTGGTGGTATGCCAAAAAATTATTATGGAGGACCTGTAAATAAGACTTTACAAAGTAAATCAAATTTACCAAAACTGTGTAAAACTCCCGTAAATGGCTTAATAAAACAAACATGTTTGTTACCAAACAAACCCAGTTTTAAGTAAATGCGTTTATTTTTCAATTTTTGGTTTGATATAAGTATTTACTAATTCTTGACCAACAGAAACGCTTGCATCATGTTGAGACAATGAACCATTTTTTACTGCCATATGCGCATTAAGTATTTTATTTAGCATAGTATCATCACAATCAGGATTGGTAACCATATTGAATGAATGTTCAAATTTATCACAAAATCTTGAATATTTTTTTTGTAACAAATCTTTAGTAATATTGTTATCTCTAAAATCGGTTCTAATTTTTAACATTTCAACCAAATCCTCCTTCTCCATAAAGATATATAGATTAAATAAATTTAGATTTATACTCAAATTATTTTGTTGGAGCTGAACATACTGGACTTGTCTTTTCACAAAGAGGTGCGCCAGTATTTGGTGGTAATCCTAATCTAGGATCAATTGGTTTTGGTATAAGTGGTCTATGATTGTCTTTTACAACAATTCTATTCGCAACATTATTATCAAAAGGCATAAGTACATTATCTTGTGGATTTTGACATAAATATTCCCAACGATCAAAACCGGTACCTCTTAAATTTGAGGCAGGGTCTGAATCTCTTGATTCAATTGTATGTGGAAAACAATCTGGGAAATGAGTTAATCCTTCACTTCCAGAACTATTTGATCTGGATGGATTCTCATAAGCTTCCACTGTTTTTCCATTTCTTAATCCAGGATTAATTTTTGATGCATTTGATGGTATATTACCTTTGTATAATACATTTGTTGGGCATTTTGATGCTGGTCGACTTAAAGTTAATAATTCAGATTCAGTATCAATTAAAGGTACACTACGATTAATACTATTTCCTGCATTTTGAAGCCTAACTGTAGGAGCAGAAGGATAACAATAGTCACAACTTGGGGGAGGTGTGCCTAACATATAACTTCCAGGTCCCGTAGATTCATATACTGTTTGCTTATATTGGCACATGTCAAAGTTCAAACGATTGAAGCTCATACTCCAATTGGATATTTTTTTTTAGAGAACTAAAAAAAAGCCAAATAAAACAAAAATATTGTATAAAAAAAAATTACAAGGGGTTTTGCATTTTTTGCCTTGGTGGCATGCATGGTAAGTTTTGACCCGGTGGTAATGGTACAGGTTCATACCTTATCATTTGACACGGGGGTAAATGTAATTTATTTGTGTCAATTACTAATCCATTTTTCACACCCTCTTTTGGAATAACAATTTTACCATTATCTTTTGGTATCCAATTGTTTTTTTGTAATTGACATCTTGTATTATATCTTGTTAATCCACGTAAATCCGTTTCTAAATCAACAAGATTACCTCTAACAATACTAACTGAATTTCCCCCTAATATACCAAGTTCTGGCCGACAAGGTTCTTCTTGATAATGTTTTGTAGGATCCAGTATATATGTTAATTGGTCGCATTGCTTTGACATTTCTTTTTGATAAGCACATGTATCATAAATTAGCCGATTCGAGCTCATTAATTATAACAATGATAATATAATTTTATAAAGATTCAAAAATCTTGGGATATTTAAGAAGTTCTTTGTAACATTTGCCGATTGTTACTTGGGATGTATTAGCCACTTTAGCAATATCAGCCCTTGGTATTTCAGTTTCCATATCAAGAATAGTTGTTGCCATATAAATAGACGCGGCGGCTATAGATACTGGTGTATTTTGACTTAATATTGCATTATCTCTACATAGCTGACAAATATCTTTAGATTTTTTTAATAATTCGTTAGATTTTTCTGATAATTTTGAGCAAAATCTAGCCAAATAATCCATCGATTGACAATCATTTGCATATGTAATATGCTCATTACCAGAAAGATTCCATAATTCCGTAAATTTCTTATTACCACGTGTTACCCATTTATCACTAATTTTGAAAATCGTAGCAATTTCTTGACTTGTTCTAGGAACTCCTTTCTTTTTACATGCCATAAATACACATGCCGCAATTAATCCTTTTCTCATAACTCCTCTTGCAACATATAATTCAGATACTATCGAATAATACTCATGAGCAAGTCTTATACAAACTTGTAAAATATGACCATTAAGAGAACGTAACGAAATATCTTGAAAAGTACTATTAAGACATCTTTCTTTATAAGTCATTGCCGACCAAGAATGTACTTTTTGTGTCCTGCGCATCTGATAATTTGAATTATTTGTCGACAATATTATTGTACCTTTCGAAGACTGAGGAAGTAGATTATTAATTACAGCACTACATCTTATTGTATCATGTTTTGAACCATCCGGATAAGTTCTCCATTCGGCACTATTATCAATCATCTGTTCTATAATACTCCCACATCTATAGCATTCCCAAATATCTAACCCATGAGTTATAGTTGGAATATTACATTCTTTACATATTACTGTACGAGTTTGGTTATTTTGTTCATTCTCATTTTCAGTTTCTTCACAATCAATATTATTGATCATTGAGGCATATTTTTCTATTTCTACATCATTCATATTGTGTCTTACAAAATCAAAGTTTTATTGATTCATTTTTATTATATTTTTGTTCTTATATTCTTTTATTTTTTTTACTAAATTTTTTACAGCCAAGTTTTTTACCCAATTTAATAGCTTTTTTACTAATTTTTTTAAATGAATAAGGTCGTTTTTTTCTAGTAAAATTTTTTTCTCTTTTATTGAGTTTTTCCAGTCTTTTTGATGCTTTTATTTCAGAAACATCTGCCCAAAATTTTGAAGCAATTATACCTTTACAATCAAAGTTACCATTTCTATCACACACTGGATACTTTAATTCATCTGGTTTAAGAAAACACTTTTTTCCAAAATTGGAAATTAATGCTTTTCTTTCTTCTTTAGTATGTGGTTTGTTATATTTCCATCCAGATGCGGATAAAGCTTTTTTGTTATTAGCAATAACCATTATTAAAGTTACTGAATATATTTTGATTTAACACATAAGAAATTGTGTATTATACATCAGATTGTTTCCAATGTAATCTACAATTTGAATTAAGACATTAATGTTAAATTATACTATGGAAACTAATCATATATATAAACCATGGATACCAAAAAATTCATATGAAACAAAGAAACATCCATCCGGTGTATATGAAAGCGATCATATGAATTCAGTAGAACTTCCAGAAATAACTATTAATTTAAAATTAAAACCATATTCAAGTGATTTTGAAAATTCTATATCAGATGTTCAAATGGAAGCAATATCTTATGCTATAAATACAATGTATGATGAACAATCTATTAAAAACTATAGTCGTGGATTTTTTTTGGGTGATGGAACTGGTGTTGGGAAAAGTCGTTCTATTGCCGGAATATTGTGCGAATTGTGGAATATAGAACCTATTAAATATAGAGCAGTTTGGATAAGTTTAAATAAGAATTTAGAATATGATGCTCATAATGAGTATAAACTTGTTAAAAGTTTAGGAAATGATAGTGCTCAATGGTTAACATTAAAAGACGTTAAAAATGACAAAAATGGAATATTATTTACAACATATGGTTCTTTAATTAGAACTGAAACTTCAAATATTGTTTATGAATGGCTTAGAAATAGTGAAAATGTTACAATTATATTTGATGAAGCGCATATGGCTAAAAATTCTAAATCTTTGACAGGAAAGATGGTATTAGAAATTCAAAATTTAAATATTAATCCAAAAATAGTATATAGTACAGCAACTGCAGCAAGTGATGTTAGACAAATGCACTATATGACTCGTTTAGGTTTGTGGACTGGAGAACATAATTTATTTGTAAAAATGTTAGAATCGTATGGTTCTTGTGCAATGGAAATGACTGCTTTACAATTAAAACATTCTGGAAAATTAGTAAGTCGTCAATTAGGTTTTGATGGAATAGATGTTTTTCTTAAAACATATGAACTAAATCAAGAAGAAAAAAATTATTATGATACATTAACATTAGCTTGGAAGAATTCGAATTGTTTAAATGGTATAGATAATCAAAATTTCTTTCAATATTTAATAACCAGTTTCAAAGTCAGTTTAGCTATTAATGAAATACAAAATTCATTAAATAAGGGAGAATCAGTAGTAATAGGATTACAAACAACCGGAGAATCTTGTTATAAACGTAATGATTTGGCAAATAACATTTGTTATTCATGTATTCATGATTTATTTCAAAGATATGAAATAAATACTTCTAACATTATTTTCACTAAAAATCCTATAGATATTATAATAGAAAAATTTGGAATAAATAATGTTGCTGAAATATCTGGCCGTAAAGTTAGACCCGTTACACAAAATGATGGTAATATCAAAATGGAAAAATTACCATCTTTGAAATCAGAGTTGGAAAATTTTCAGAAAGATAGAAAAAGAATAGCAATAATAACAAAATGTGGTAGTTCTGGTATATCTTTACATAGTGATAAGTATAATCAAATTGCTGGTAATAAAAGACATCATATAATATTGGAACCTCCTCGTTCTGCTGAATTATTAATACAACAGTTTGGTAGAACAAATAGAACAAATTCAAACCATCCTCCAAAATATACAATTATTGTAACAAATATACCTGCGGAGTTTCGTTTCTTTTATGGGATTACTTCTAAATTAGAAAAATTAGGTGCTTTAACAAGGGGTGATAGAAGAGCATCCTTGTTAAACAATTTGAACTTTGAAGGATGTTCCAATATAACTACGAAAGGTTATAGGTCTTTTATTTTAGAAATTAATATTCATATTTCTAATAATTGGTATAAGAAACAAAACCACTTAAATTCTCAAAATAATAATGTTTCAAAATTAATATTGGGTTTATATTCGAATGATTATATTTTAAATTATGAAGATAGAGCAACTATTTTTTTCACAAAAATTCTACATAATTTAAATAATTATATTCTTGGGATATACATTTTTGAACCATATAATAATTCTTATGAACCATCTATGTTAAGATGGAACTCTGATACATGGTCTCATATTTGGCGGGAAATAGCACGTGGTATTCCATTTAGACTAACAGATATTTCATTAGCTTGTATTTTAAAGGCTTTATGGAATGTAATGCCAGATTATTTACCAGAAACAAAACATTTATTTAAAAATTTAACACAATGGTTTCCTAATAATAATCATCTTCATAGCAAACAAGTAAAAGATACAGTAAAGACTATACTTTTGTGTCAAATGAGACCAGAATGTATTAATACATTAGGCTCTTTACCAACACATTTAATCCACAATATAATTCCATGGTTAATTCCAAGAAATGATGTATATAGATTAACTGAAAATGACATGATTAATTGTTTTGGAAATGGAAGTCCAAAATATATTCAAAATAGTGGTATAAAGCATTTTTTAAACAATTTATTAGAATTTCCTATTCGTATTCAAAAAATATTTTTCCCTATTTTTCGATATCATACTTCTGTTAATAATGATGTTTCTTCAAACAGTATAAAAGATGTAAATAAATATGTTTTAGGTTCTAATCGTCATTCTTATAGGGTAAAATATACGGGATTTGAAAATACTGGAGATAATTATGAATTACATGTTGAAGCTGAACCATTTGATTCATTTGATGATCACACAAAAAGATTTAAGTCTTGGAAAAAAAGAATAATTAATTATGTACGTTTTAAGGGTCATGTTAATAAATTTGGAATAATTATTTATGCATTAGACCAAAGTCGGTGGTATTGTGAGTTATGGTATCCTGGACATATAATTCCAGCACGGTGTTTCATGAAATATCAATGGGAACAAGAAATGAAAAATTATCAAGTTCTTCATCTTTCTGAACCTGACTGGAGGGATTCTTTAATTCGTTCTTACAACTATCAAGAAAGAATTTCTAAAAAATTTAATAATATTTTAGTATTTGCTGTTAATAATGCTATTAATCGTTGGCAAGTATCAACCGGAAAGTTATTAAAAGTCAATAATACAGGAGTATGTAAAGATTTTATAGGTCTTTTGATTAAGAAAAGAAAAGTTCATGAAATTTATGAAATAAGCGATGGCCCATTAAGACGAACTCGTAAAAGATTAGAAAATCAAAAACCGTTAGATATTCAATCGAAGAAATAAGTGCCAAGTAAATTAGAATAAGTATTATTTTCTTAAATTATTATATAATGGGATTTAAGAAAAAACTTAAGAGTTTTTTAAATATATCCTCAAAAAAGAAAATTATAATTCCTAATAATCTTGACCAAGCTACATGGGACAACACATCTCCATTTGTACCAAAAGTAACTTATGGTAGAGTCATAAAATGTTATGATGTTGATACTTGTACAATTGTATCAAAACCTTATGATAATGAGCCAATATTTAGATTTAGTCTTCGTCTTTCTGGTATAGATGGTCCCGAAATACGTTCCAAAGACCCAGGTGAAAAACAAGCCGCAAATATGGCCAAAATGTTGTTAACTGATAAAATTTTAGATAAATATGTACTTTTAACAAATGTTAGTTCTGACAAATATGGACGCTTATTATGTAAAATATGGTTAGATGGTGTATGTATTAATGATTGGCTTTTAGAAAAAAAAGTTGTTGTTCCATATGATGGGGGTACAAAAAAATGTCCCGACGATTGGTTGGCATATATTGTCAAATTTTGTCCCGATTTTATTGAAGGCTAATTAATATTCTGATCGAAGGGCGAATTCGAAAGTTAAAGGACTGTTGTATATAAAATTATATGCGATTTCATAATAGCCATTTTATGAATGGAGGTTCAAAAGATGATACCTTATATAAAGAATTAGAATTAGATAGAAATGCTTCAAGTTCGGATATTAAAAAATCTTGGAAAAAATTAGCATTAAAACACCATCCAGATAAGGGTGGTGATTCTGAAAAGTTTACAAAATTACAAACAGCATATGAAATATTATCAGATCCAGAAAAGAGACAGAAATATGACCAGTTTGGGATGGACGGTGTTTCTGATACATCTATGAATCAAACAAATCATTCTGATATATTTGACATGTTTTTTGGTGGAAGACGTCATCATCAAAGTCAAAGACGTCGTAAGGCAAAAGACAAAGTATTTCATTTGAAGGTCACTTTAGATGATTTATATAATGGTAAGAAAAAGAAGGTTGCCATTACTCGAAAAAAAATAGTAGGAGAACCAAAAGTATGTGATGCTTGTCGTGGAACTGGGCGTATAAAACAAAGAGTGGTTTTTGGTCCGGGGATGATACAAGAAATTCATCAAGGTTGTCAATATTGTTCTGGACTTGGTAAAAGCTACAAATTTGAAAATGAGAAAAAAGAGGTAACAGTAGAAATAGAACCGGGTATGTCTAATGATACCAAAATACGATTTCAATCTTATGGAGATGATATACCTAATGTTGAAAATGGTGATATTGTGTTTTGTTTTGATGTACAGAAACATGATAATTTTGCAAGAAAGGGTGATAATCTTTTTGTTAAATTAACAATCGCATTATCAGAAGCTTTAACTGGATGTTGTTTTGATATAAAACATCTTGATAATAGACTTATTAGTATAAAATCACATGAAAATAGTATAATTGGTTTACCAAAAAATGGTGGGATACCATTACGTTGTATTAGCAATGAAGGTATGCCAATAATAGGTCAAAATGGAAAAAAGGGTAAACTTATTGTAGCTTTTATTATTGAATTTCCTGTTTCAATAAACCCTAAAAAACAGGAAGATTTGAAAACTATTTTACCAAAAGCAATACACAAATCTAAGACTAATGATAATGAGCCACTTTACTTAGAGGAAGTTGACTCAAAATTATTTAATGAATTAAATAAAACTGAAAGAAGAGGAAATTATGATGATTCTTCAGACGGAATCGGTTGTGCACAAATGTAACTGATGATTCAGTACCAACTACAAATAATATTCCTTTTCTCCAGATTCATATTGCCATAAATATTTCTTATAATTTTTAATAATTTCTTGTGGTGATTTGTTCTTAACTCTCTTATATAACGCCTCGTATATATCACTTGATTGTCCTGATGTAATAATAGCTTTTATTTCATTGTTATTTAGTAATTCTATATATTTTTTATGAGCTGCATTTTTTGTTTTTGGCATATTATAATTTTCTATTTTATCGTTATTATATACTATAATAACTTTTTTTCCAGAAGCTAATTCTCTCCAAAATTTTTCTAATTTTGGATTTTTTCCCCAACCAAATAATTGTTTTGTTTTTTTCTTGTAAGTTCTTTTCTTGTAAGTTCTTTTCTTGTAAGTTCTTTTCTTAGGTTTGCCCCCAGAAATTCCCATATCTGCAATCCGCCGCTCCGCGTCTGCAATCCGCCGCTCCGCTTCCGCAGTCCGCATATTTGCCTCCGCAATCCGCATTTCCGCGGCATCGCGCCTATTCCGCTCCGCGTCGATCTGGGCGTTTAATTCTGCGATTTGGACGTCGATGCCCGCCTCTGTGTTTGTCTGGGCGCCGCGGTGGCGGTCCCGCTCCCGACGCTCCGCGACGATCTGGGCTGCGATGGCGTCAGCCTCCGCGGCGGTAAGGGGTCGTCGTCCGCGACGACGCGGCGCCGCGGCTTCTTCCGCGGCGATCTGGGCTGCGATGGCTACAGCCTCCGCGGCGGTTAGGGTCTGTTCTCGTGGCGCCTCCATCTGGGTTTGCTCCCTTTCCAGCGTTGCAGGCATTACAGGTCCTAAATCGTCGTCGGTCTGGGCGCCGCGATCTGCGTTATTTACTTGTTCTCGAGTATGTGTATCTCTGTTTTGTAGTATCATCGTAAAAATGAATATTTTGACCTGAAGACTTTTGTATATTCGTTGTGCTCTTATGCGTTGAGCATAAATATTTTGTTCTTCTCTAAATAAAAAACGAAATGGACGACCAAACAATTCTGTAAAATATCCACCTATAGTATATCCGTCAATACCTTCAAGTCGGTCATATTCCTCCCAATTAATAATCATTAAATCATACAAATCACACAAATGAGCAACATCCTTACTATTATTTAATCTGGGTGTTCTAAACCAATTCGGATTGTCTTCGATTTCTTGCAACAAACTCCTCGCATTATCTGTTCTCTCAGATTGTTCATTTGGTTCTTCATAAATATTTTGGTTTGGAAATGGAACATTCAAATCTTCAAAAAAATCCATTAAATGGTTAAGCATCCAATCCCATACTCTTGACAGATGATTTTCCATTTGTGTGAATTCTCTATTCGCTTCTACTATTCGTGCGCGACCTATGTCTGTTCCGTCTTCCATTGAGTATTCTCTATAATGTAGCCTTAACACTTCCAATGCTTGTGTCATATTAAATTCCGCGTCGAGCGCGTCGAGCGCCACGCCGATGCGCTCTTCGCGGAGTCGCTCGCGTTCGCGGCGCTGTGCCTCGAGGCGCTCCGCTTCGAAATTATTATTTGTGCAAATATTTGGATCTCTACATGATGGGCAACCTTTTTGGTTTGTATAACCACTACTGGTAGTACACCATTCTTTAATACATTCATGGTGAAATTTTTGACCACATTCGTGGCACATTATAGTTACTTGTGTTTCATTTAAATCTTCATGACAAATAGGACAAATATTATCATCGGCACCTCCTACATATTTTTTTCCTTGGTCAAAAAACTCCAAGCTCATATTATATAAAATTTTTAAATTAACGAATTGTATACTTTTTGAAAAAAAGAAAAAAGAAAAATGAAAAATTATAAAAATGATTACATTGCAACAAAAAGAAAGCAATAAAAGTTTACAAAAAATTTGTTTTCTGGTAAAATTTGATTATGACTGATTCTAAATCATTGATTGAATTCTTAACAGAAAATAGAATAAATTGGTTTCCAATTAATTTAGAACTAAAGACTAATAAGAAAAATGTTATTAAAAAAAAGTTAAAACCTTATAATGAAAATGGAGAAATGCCGAGTTATAATGATATGTGTAACATAGAAGTTGTAGAAAAACGTCAAAAATTAGTAGATAATTATGAATATATTTGGGTAGATACACGTTTTACAAATCAAATAGATGTAGATGGTGAAATAGATCCGAATATTGATACACCATATACTTTGAGTGTATCTAAACAAAAAAAGCACTATTTTGTAAAAGGGTTTTATGGATTAATGCGAAAGCGAATCGATACTAAATGGGACAAAGTCGAATTGTTATGTGGGCAAGGTTCTTATGCAAGAAAGGATGGATTAGTTTATAATTTTGAAAAAAATATCAAAGATTATTGTGGAACTGTGGATGAAGTTTTAGTAAAAGATGGAAAACCTGCAACTAATTCCCGTCCAAGTTTAAATGATACTATTTGTTCAAGTTTAAATGAAATATTTATTACTCTTGGAAAATGGAGATCAAACTGCTATTCTTCTGCAAAGTCTATAATATTGATTCCGAATGATGATAAAACATGTATTGTAACTCAAGATAAAAAGCATTCGTGTGTAAAATGTTTTGTAGTTTTGAGTAAAACAAGTTGTTATGTTAGATGTCATAAGTGTGGAGATCGTAAAATTGATGTGAAGAAGAATAATTCCTCTTGGAAGCTAATTAGAAATTATTTTGATATGGGTACAGAAGACAATGTAACTTATGATGTAATTCAGGACTATCTTGATGACCATTGTATAGGACATGGGTTGATGAAGAAGGATGGATATATTATGGAGCCATGTAAGATAGGGGAAATAGATTCAAGTGTTGGAATTGAATTTGTAAAAAAGGCAAGATATGGGGATTTCTTGGATAAGTTGTTTAGAGAAGCTGATTCACCATATAAGAAGGCTTATAAAAAGCCAACCGCAAAAAAAAACTTAATTGAATATTTGTCAAATATTCATACAGATATTCTAATTTTAAAAAGAGACCCAAACATAATCTGTTTCAACAATGGATTTCTTAAATTGAAGGAATGGACATTTCATCGTTTTGATAAATGGCAAGAAGGTCTTGTTGCAAAAAAATATATTCCATTTGAGTTTGAAATAGACTGGCTAAATATGGAATGGACTGATCCAGAATTGAATTGTGAGGTTTTCGATAAAATTATTAATGACCAGCCTCAAATTTCTGGTTGTGATGATGTAAAGTTAGCATTTTATGGTCTTCTGGGTTCTTTACACTATCCAGTTGGAGGAGATCCATTAAAGGTTGCACCTTATCTGGTTGGTACATCTGGTACTGGTAAATCAACAATTGTAAATATCATAATGAATACATTTTCATCAGAATGTATTGGTGCGATTAATTACAAAGAAGGTACTTTTGGAAAAAGTGCATTTCTGGATCATGAAGTAATTATGGATTCAGATGCACCAGCAAATATGATTGTGTCATTTGGAAAGACTGATTTTCAGAAGGCTGTTAGTGGTGAAACAATTGCAATCCCAATAAAAAATCAAAAACAAGAGGAACAACATAAAGTAACACAAAGAATGTTCTTTTGTTCTCAATATATGCAAGATGTACAGGATACAGGTGAAGTTATTCGTAGAATTGCTTACTTTGGATTTGAACCAGTAGAAAATACTCGTTCAGATTTAGAAGAATATTGTATAGAAAATGAATTACACAAAATTTTGATGAAAATATTACTTGCCAGACGAGCCCTTATTAAAAGATATAGAAAGACTCCTTTTCATGAGTGGAATATTTCTTATTTTGATTCGCGAAGAGATGATATTTTGATGGAAAACAATTATATCTATAGATTTATCTCTGAAAACAAGAATTTCAGAATCAGGAAGAAAAGGCGATATCCTTTCCAAGATTTTGTACAACTATTTTATGATTATTATAAGGGTCAACCAAAAAGACCAAAAAAGCCAAAAACAACCGATGTAATGTTTACAAAGATGGGTTTGGCAGTGGTAAAAGATATTGAATGTAAAGATTGTGGTCGGCCATTTTCCCTACATTGTAAATGTTGTGAAGGTTATTCGCCGAATAATAAGACAATGACTTATTATATAAGTGGACTTGATTATGAGGATTTCAGTGATAAACCGACTATTTGTGATATAAACGATGATAATAATGATCTAGTTTAGAATCTTAAATTTATAGCAGTTTTTGTATAGATTTTTTTTAAAATATAAAACATATTTTTTTTTGTTTCGAGAAATTAAAAAAAGCGCGTTTTTAAAAACCGCTTAATAGGATATATGACTGTAAATCATTTATATCCGGTTGTGATCCCACTATCGGATATAAATTTTTCAAAGATAGATGTAGAGGTGGATTCTGCGACTTTTATAACTAGTGATTTTGCAATTTTGAATTACGGTTCTATTACTGATTTTACAATTAGTGTTAATCGTACATCTCAATCTGTTATAAAAAGTGTTGAAGAAACAAATATAATTCCCAATGGTCAAGGTGCATTTTTATATACATCTGATACTACTGGTAATTTACCCAATTTTGTAACATTAAATGCAAATTATACGAATTCGACATTTCATCCGAATTTTACAAATAATACTGAAGATGATCCAAAACAATTATTACGGGGTGCTGTTTTTTGTCTTATAGTTAAGCAAATATTTAGTCAAACAGATGTAGCGACTATTGATTTTACTTTACCTGAGAATCGGTATAATAATGTATTTTTTCTTGGTGATTCAACTACAGGAGTAATATCCGATATATTGACCAAAACTTTTAATGATTTAGATAAAACTATTTCTGCATCCACTTCATCTGGAGAATTTAATTATTGGAATGCTCGTACCACGCATTCGGGTGGTTTCGAATCAGAAGAAATTCCTATGAATAATGGTGATAAATTATATATTTATTACTCAATATCCTTGAATTTCGTAAGTAATGGTGATAATACATTTCAAGATACAACACTAAATAGTAGTTTTGTGTTAAGTTGGAATTTATACAAAACTGGAGATGAGGGTGATATTGATAGTGTTTTAGGTCCTTTAGAGGGTATGACTGTTAAAGCATATTCAGTATCAAATGGAGAGGTCAGTGATACACCATATGATCCATATCTTACATCTAATACAAGAGGGAAAATTAGTGTTCATCCCGCATGGGGGTTACAAGCTGGTGATAAATTTGTAGCTAAATCCGAGAATGACGGTGGAGCAAAAGATACTACATTACAAGGGGATGATTTTGATTCGGCACCGTCGATGTCTTTATCTGCCTTTTTTACTTATAATGGTCCAGGAGAAACTCTTTATATGACTCCCTTGACATCTGTTATATACTCAATGCTTGAAGATTCAAGTGGTGGATTTTCAACTGATAAATTAAATACTGCAAAACAGCAAGTGTCTAGTGCTTTTGGTTTGTCAGAAGATGATATTTACAAAAATCATAATGATACTGGAAATGATAATTTGTTAAATTTTACAATGCAGTTTAGTGCCGCAGTTAGTGCAATTAATGATGCTACAACTGAAGACGGTCATACTGTATCCGCAACAGTAGATAAAAATGTTTTCAAAGGATTTACAGATATGATTAAAACGAATGCTGAATCTGGTGGGGGTGCTATTGATTTAGCCGATGATACCAATATTGGTAATATAATTGAAAAAGCTGCCGTTAGAAAATATGGTGCAAATGTTGATAAAACTAAATATAATACTGCTGCTAAGCGAGCGGGTACAAGAATGTTTGTAAATAGAAATAAAAATTTAAATACATCTGGACTGTCAATAAAAGAAAAAAGGCTAAAGCGCATTCGTATGAAAAAACTTCAAGCAAAAATTCTAAGACATGGTAATCGTTTAAAAGATGTAACAGAATCACAGATTGACACTACAGATTCTGCCATGACAGACCCAGTAATGACTGCAGTTGAGGATGAACCTGAACCCGAACCTGAACCAGAGCCACAACCAGAGCCTGAACCAGAAACAGTATCAACAATAAGAGGTTCATCAATAGGATTAACAATTGTTCCCCTCTCCGTATTTGAAGATAAAATAGAAATAACTTCAACATCTACGGTATTTACAAGTGGTACTAAGCAAGATGCATATGGTACATATAATAAAGATAATGTAAAAGATATAAACAACCTTAATAATCATTGGGTTGCAAATACAAATCAAGGATCACCAGGTTCTATCTTTATTGGATTAAGATTTTTAGATGAAACTTCTGTTTTTGGTATAAAAATCACATACAATATATTTAATAGAGCTTCTGGATTATATAAAATATATGCAACTGATGTTGATAATCCAGATGAAAACACAATAGGAAGTGCATGGACATTTGTTGGTTCCTATATACTAAAGGGGGGTGGTAGTTATGCCAGATTATATAGTACTACATTTAGAGCTTTTAGTTTTGGAAATAACGATGGTTATAATTTAACTGGAATAAAAATAATAATTGATAAACCACCGCTTGTTTTTAATGCTCCAGGTATTACTGGAATTACTGTATTTAGTACAGAAAATATTGAACCTGAACCACAGCCTGAACCCGAACCTGCTGAGGAGAATATTCAAAATTTGATTCAAGGCAGACCAGGTGTTTGGTGGGAATCTAACACCGTTCAAATGACTATTCCCTATACTTTTAATGACATTTCACATGACGATTATGATAAATTAGGACTTGGACTCGGAAATTATAATTTAATTGGAGTAACAAATGCTCGTCCAATTGGTTTTATGATTAAAGACAGAACCAAGTTTCGTGTAACAGCCGGTATAAAAATTGGAACAAGATTTATACACGGTGAATATATTGACTATTATTTTGGAAATATTTCTTTTTCAGTTCTCGGAGATTTTGGATCAATGAGTTATCTCGATTTTTTCTATGGATTTTCTGGTGGCGGATATAATAGACTATTATATACACTTGGTGCTCCAGTATATGAACCTGAACCAGAACCCGAACCTGAACCTGAACCATCTCCTGAACCAGAATCTCAACCTGAACCCGAACCTCCTGAGCCAGAACCTGAACCTGAACCTGAGTCAGAACCAGCTCCAGAGCCACAACCGGAACCGGAACCCGAACCTGAAAGTGGTACTACTGAAATTCTTCCAGTAGCATATGCATATGTTACTTCTCTTAATTATAATGCAGCAAATGCAAATGAACGTCAAGGAGTTAACTTATCGTGGAGTGCATGGGACGACTCTACAAGCAGACATATTTTTACATTTGATACTCCGATGGAAGACAATAATTATAATGTAGTCACTGATAGAAATTACGAAAGTACCAACGCTATACATATTTTTGGAAAATCTAATACTCAATTTACGGCACAATGGGAAAATGGTAATCCTGAAGTTTGGTCTGGCATTTTTATTGTTTACGCATCAACACCTACAAAAAGGATAAACGACGTCGACAAAGATTCTACTGCAATTCTACCAATAGCATATGCACACCTTAATTCTACTAATTATGATGCAGTAAATGCCAATGAACGCAAGGGAGTTAACATATCATGGGGTCCATGGAATGACGGAGACAGTAAACATGTCTTTACTTTTGATACAAATATGGAAGACACTAATTATAGTGTAGTTACTGATAGAAATTACGAAAGTACTAATGCTCTACATATTTATGGTAAAACTGTTAGTCAATTTACTGCATATTGGGAAAATGGTAATCCTGAAGTTTGGGCTGGCACTTTTATAGTCTATCCGTCAATACCTACAAAAACTATTGGCGGTGACTCATTTTCTATTGAAATTCTTCCAGTAGCATATGCATTCGTTAATTCTATTAATTATAATGCAACCAATGCCTATGAACGTCAAGGAGTTAATTTATCGTGGAGTGCATGGAACGACTCTACAAGTAGACATGTATTTACATTCGATACTCCAATGGAAGACAATAATTATAATGTAGTTACAGATAGAAATTACGAAAGTACTAACGCTTTACATATTTTTGGAAAAACTACTACCCAATTTACTGCAGAATGGGAGAATGGTAATCCTGAAGTTTGGGCAGGTACTTTTATTGTTTACGCATCAACACCCACAAAAGGTATTGGCTCAAATAGACCACCAGAACCAGAACCAGAACCTGCTCCAGAGCCAGAATCTCAACCTGAACCAGAACCAGAATCTGCTCCAGAGCCAGAATCTCAACCTGAGCCTGAACCCGAACCGGCACCAGAAATTGAACCAGAAAGTCCGTATGGACCCGCTTATGAGTATATAGATAACATAGTTGCTCATTTCGATGGTTCAGTAATTGGAAATAACTTAGTTGATGTTGTTGGAAATTATAATGCTACAATAAATTCGGGCAGTCCAACAACTGGAAATGTTAGGAATTATGGAAATTATGTCAATCTTTCTAATAATCACTATGTAATTAATAATCATATAAGTTCTAGTATATCTAATGCTGTAACAATAAGTGCGGCGATAAGAACAACAAATATTAATACTCAATGGCAAGGCGTATTGTCTTCATCCGGAAGAAAGGTTGAATTTTCTATTCATGATGGTGGTTTATGGGTTTATTCGGGATCTGATATTTTAACATTGAATTCATCACAATGGCCAATAACACCACCTGCTAACAATGAATGGTTTATATATAGTTTAATTTTTGATGGTACTAATTGTCGTATATTTATAAATGAAACAGAAATTCATAGTCAGCCACATACAACATTATGGCCTGATGCTACTGAAACTTGGATTGGTTCTTATCCTCACTATCCATCTGGAAGATTCCAAGGAGATTTGGCAAGTTTAATAATTTTTGATGCTGTTATACCAATAAATATTTTAGTAGATTCACATGGTAAAAGATCTTTTGTTAGCCCACCAGAGCCAGAACCTGAACCAGAACCTGCACCAGAATACGAATCACATCCTGAACCAGAACCTGAGCCTGAGCCAGAGATTGCATTTTATGAAATTCTCCATGATTTCAGTACTGATTATGCATCAACAACAGGAGTATCTCTCAGAACTAAAACTGATTTAGAAAATGCAGGATGGACGATTTATTCGAATGCTCTTGTTCTTAATGGAGTAGGACAAGCGACTGCAAATCAATGGCAAGAACTATCAGATGATTTTGGAGCATTTATATGGTGGGGTGGCGACGAAGGTTATATAGCTGTAAATTTATCAGCAGGTCCTTACCATGATACTGGTGTTGTTAGAATTAAAATTAAACCAAACAATACAACTGACGGTAAGGCTGACAATGTTGGTAGTTTATATATATACATAAATGCAACAATTGTAATATCTTGGCCAGAAACTTTAACGTCTACTATTGGAAGAACAATGGAGACTTTTGAATTTCCCTTCAATGATGGCGATGAATTGAGATTTATGGAAGATAAAACAGCGGGTGGTTTTGCGATTTACTCAATTGACAGAAAAACGCTTGAACCAGAACCACAACCCGAACCAGAAAATCCACCAGAACCAGAATTGGAACCCGAACCAGAAATTCCACCTGAACCCGAACCTGAACCCGAACCTGAACCAAGTAATGGCGGAGTAAAAATGAATATGACTGTTAGAACCTGGCCTCCACATGATCTATGGGTAACTGCTGACAATTTGTATGGTTCGCACAGCGGGGTTCATAATAATGCAGTTAACCTCGGCAACGATCCTTTTGGTCCAACTCATACCGATTTACCTGGCAATCCAATGGGAATCTATTATTCGCTGGGTGGTATGACAACTGTTACTGGACAAGAATATGGTAATGGTATTTATGAATATAGATCAGATAGAGGTTCCACCTACGCACCTTGGGGTAAAGCTTTCTCGAAATGGATATATAGATCTGGTTCTAGTCATACTGGGTGGGCCTATGGTACGAATTTTAACAGAAATACCGATAAAAGCGGAAATTATGATAATGACCCGGCCGACAACACATTTAATGGTACTGGTTATGCTAAAGATAATTATGTTGGTACTTGGGGATGGATAACATTGCCTACACAAATTTATTTAACAGGTTTTAAATTACATGGGCAGTGGATGTCGCCATCACATGCTCACGATTTTAGAATTTATGGAAGAAATTCTACTGATAATTCAAGTCAAGCAACCAGAGTTTATACTACAGAAGCTGCAACAGATTGGGTATTAGTATATGAACATAAATCGGACATAGATGGAGAAGCTAATTATTTTAAAAATACTGATACATCCGGTAATGCTACAATAAAGACAACAGTTGTTGACAATAATAGTGATCCATTAGATGAGTTTGATGATCGAGGAAATATAAGATATACTGTTGCTGATGTATGTTTTGGAACTGACAAAACAAAAATGAGAAAGCCGTGTAGAAATATGGATCCAAATTTGTTATTTGATACTTATCTTATTGTTGTTAATAAGACTACTCCTGGAAGTTCATCGTTGACGATTCAAGAATGGATTTTATATGGTCAAGAAATGGAATCAACTGAGGGACATTACAATTTTGGTTTAACGTGTGTTGATATTGATAATCCATATATATTAGTTACTGCTGAATCTGGTAATTATATTTTTACGAATACACTGAATCATACTGTATTTGATTCATTAATTCATATAGGCATTGGTACATGGTATTTATTAGATGTGCCTTCGGATCATCCAATTGGTATAGTACAAACTGGAAGTAATATTGAATATGTTGGAGTAAATGCTTATTATTCCAATAGTGGTTCTGAAACTGGAGGTTCTGCAATATCAGGAGTTAATTATTATTCAGGAAGAGTAATAATACGTGTTAAAGGCAATTTTGGAACAGCAAGTTTCCATTGTGCAAATCATGGTTATATGGGAGCACAAAATAAATTGAAATTTAGTGATAATCCAAGATGTACTGATGACAATCCTTCAAATCCATTTGAAGTAGTAAATATTGCTGATAATTTTCAGTTTCCACCAAGATCATCGATTACTAATCATAACAATCTTACAACTTATGGAAAAATATTCCAAGACCCCGGTACTTATCCCGAACATAGAGACGGGCGATATGCTAAAACATACAATGTATATGGTTCTAATTATGCTGATGGTGAATATTGGATAAATGGTTATTATACTGGCAGTTGGAGTTGGCCAAGAAAGGCATTTGATGATGTATATCAACGGGATTATGGTAATCTTGGCATTTCTACTTTTTATTCAGGCAGTATATACAACTCCGATGGTACTCTTAACGAAACTAATTATGGGGCAGGAGGAGCCTACAGAGTTCAAAATATGCTGGTACCCGGAGTTTATGGAGCTGGTTTAAGAATTCAATTACCGCATATGATTTATCCAACTGCTGTTTATATCATGTATGGATTGTTTAATAGTCATAATGATGCTATAAGAAAGGCTTCTATATATGCCTCAAATGATGGATGGAATACTCAGGTATTACTAAAGTATCAAGATGGTGGATTTACTGATGAAAATTGGGTAAATTCTGCAACTCCTCCTTATACTGGAGGATCTAAAACAATTATGCCTGATGGCGCTGTTTATCTTAATGCAATAAGAATTCCTATTTATGATCAAACATCATCCGCAAGCAAAATGAAAATGTTTAATGAATTTGCTCTTGTTGTACATGAAAGTACAACTGCACATATACGTATTGAACAGTTTAAAATTATGGGTCAAAAAGCTGGAAATCCAACAACAATATGTTTCCTTGAGAATGTTCAAAAATGGCCATCATTATCTATTTATGATCATGCAGGTGGTACCCATCGTTTCCAAGATACAAAGGTTCATATTACTAATAATCCATTATTCGAGGGAGGTGGTGCAATAACAGTTAATACACAATATACACATGGGTCAGTACCTATAGGAGGAGCATTTGATCATACCGGGTTAACGGGACGTGGTCTTCTTGCCTATAGTGGAAAAGCATATACAGCGTCTGACGGAAATGGTAATTTTGTATGGACAGATCCTTTGAACGAAATGATATCTGGTCATCCATGCCCTAATTATCTTGATGAATATCCAGGTGGATATATATCAATCAAACTTCCAAAGAGAATATATCCCGAAAAAATAGTATTGGTTGCACCAACTGGTGGTTCAGACAGTTGTCCAATATCTTTCAGATTATATGCTTCTAATGATTTATTTGTAAATTCTAAGGTTTTGTTACACGAAGAAATTGACAATACAACCTGGAAGACTAGTAATACAATAATTTGGCCAGAAGACGATAGTTCACGGAATGGTATGATAATAGATATTAATACTGCAAAAGATAGATACGCTGATACTTATCAATATGGTACACCACCAACGGTTAATTATAACGAGACATATGATCTTTTTGTACTCATAGTACAAAAAGTATCACACTCAGGTAGTTTTTGTATGGCAGAATTTGGTTTATACGGTCAACCTGTTTGTCAAGTACCAGGTACTATAACATGCCCGACATGTTATACACCACCTCCACCACCACCGGCTTATTGGGATGGTGCAATTTGGGCATTTAACGGAGACACAGGAGTTGACAATAATAAACTTGTTGATAAAGTTGTATACAAGCCTGGATTATGGTTTGACGATATTCCAATTTCAAGTGGAACTGCTATTACAGGAACTGACCCTGTTCACGGTGATTATGTAACTCTGGGTTCAAATGGTGGAACAACACCAGACAATTGGTATGAATTACACAGTCCTGGCTTTAAAACAGTTGCAGATAATTTCACAGGCGGAACAATAGCCTTCCTTTGGAGGGCTCATGCAAATAATGCAGATACTGAAGCACATATTCTTCAACCACATCATCAAAATTCTGGCGGATGGGGCATTGGCCCAATTTCTACTGATAGAATAAAATGGAGAGCTGGTCATCAATTTACATATACATATGAAGCCGGCGATGTAGATGCTAATGGATGGGTATATATTACAATTGTATATGCTGAAAACAATTCTACCTCTCATCAAACTACTGGAGGTGGTACAATGTACATAAATAATAAATTATTACTACAAGCAGACAGAGGTGGTGCGGATATTAACAACACAAGCTACTTGATTGGTAAATATAATTTCGCCGGACATGGATATAATGGAAATCAACCATCTGGTGATTTAGCATCTTTAGTAATTATGAATAAACCACTAAGTGATATTAACCTATATAAACAGATTCATGAATACAATAAAGGTACTTATGGAAATTATTTAGATTCGAGTACATTCACTCCCCCGTCACCTAAGTATAGTTCACAAACTGCATATGATGCTAGACCTGCGGCAACAGAACATGTTATTCATTATTACGACGGTACAATTAAAAATGGTACTGAATTGGTAGACCATATAGGTCGTAGAAATGCTGTTGTTGTTGGAACACAAGAATCTGGAACAACTGATTATTTCACCCAAACACATCCTACAATTAAATGTCAAAATAGTTTCTATAAGATAGCTCATAGGGTTGGAGAACCCATTTTAACAAATAAGGTTACAATAAGTTTCTATTACAAAACTAGTGCATCTGGGCCATCACATGGTTGTACAGTAGTAGGGCCACTAAATGGTAATCGCATAGGTCAAAGTACTGGCGCTAAAAGTCTTCATGTATATGGTGGTTCAACACATGGTGCATCATCATATAATACAACTCGACGCGATGATGGTAGCTTAAAAGTTGATGAGTGGACTTTGATTACATTAATAATCAATAATGGCAGAGAAGATTTGTATTATAGTAATAAATATTACGGTAACTGTCATATATATGGCCAGGATGGACGTAATGTAAAATTAGATAGTAATACATATATTCCTTGGAATATAGGTGGTGAAGAAGGTCAGGCCACGCATACGGGTTCAAACTTTTTCTGTAATGGTGATATTACATCGGTTATTATTTTTGATGAAGCGTTAACAATAGAAGAGGTTATGGATGTTCAAGATTTCGCAGTTAATGTACAACCTGGGTATTATCTACAAGATCCACCGCCACCAGAACCTGAACCAGAACCAGAACCAGAACCAGAACCAGAACCAATGCCTATATTAAATGTGACTTTGAATTCAAATATTCGTGAATATCCGTCCGTCGATTTATGGCCAATAATGAAAGATGGATACGGATCCGGTTCACAAAATGCTCCACAAGCAAATTCGAATAATGGAGGAAATGACCCATACGGACCAGCATTTACTGATTTACATTCATTAGGTCAAAATGGCAGCAATATGGGCATATATTATTCTCACGGTGGAAGTGCCGACGTTTCAGGTGCAGTTTACGGAAATGGTATTTATGAATTTAGGGCTGATAGAGCCAACAGTACTAACACTTTGGGCAAAGCGTTCTGGAAACATGTCTATTGGAGCGGCAGTAGTGCGCGGGGTTGGGGCTATACAACTAATCACAATAGAGTTAGTGCTGGAGGAAGGTATGATGATAATCCAAATGATTCTACATTTCCGACTCTGGGATATACTAAAGATGGCTATTTAGGAAACTGGCTATGGATCATGTTGCCTAAAAAAATATATTTGACAGGTATTACTATATGTGAAATGTGGCACGCCAGCGCCGAAAATATGAACGATTTTAGAATTTATGGACGTCGTTCATCCGATAGTACTTTGAGCAACACTACTCAATATAATAGAGTATATATGACTGAAAGTGCCACAGATTGGGATGTCGTATATCATCATAAATCTGAATTCGATGGTGAGCCAGTTTTTTTCAAAAATCCAGGCAATATAACTTCGAATCCTCAGAATGCAGGACCGGCAGATACACATACCACTGTTGACATAGCAGATGTTTGTTATGGGCGTCGTATTGACTTTAGAAAGGGTGGTGCTTCCGAAGTTTCGCAATTAGATGTTTATGATACATATTGTTTTGTAATAAATAAGGTTGCGCCAGCAAAAAATATATTTACCATTGACGCATTGATTCTTCATGGTCAAGAAGTTGATAGTTTTTCTTCAAATTTCGCCTCCGAATTAAGTAAGAGTGTCGGCGACCATAGAATTTTCACTGCAATGAATTATGCCCCAACAGCTCATCTTGATTTTACCGATCCTACAAATGGAAGTAATATGGGGGGACCAAGTTATACCTGGAATTTAGTTGGAAGTCCAACACAGGATACTAATGGTGTTCGTTTAAATCCAGGCAGTAGCATGTCACAATACATTCAAATAGATTATTTCCCATTAGGACCTAAATTTACAGTAGCTATACAATGTAAGTTATACCGTTCTCACAATTGGACTTGTCCACTTAATTTAGGGTATGATGCGACAGGTAGTTTGATGCCAATCATTATGGGCAATACATTTAGAATGCATTGGTGGAATGCAGGTCTGAAAAATAATACACTTACTTTCCCCGATGTAACAAATTATTGGAATTTTAACGGTAAAACTTACACTTTTGTAATAGTTCGTGACAATGCTAATATAAAGGTTTATGCCAATTTTAGTTGTAACGAACTAGAAGAAATAGGAACTGCTGTTATTGATAATTCAACAGACCCTATAGTTGCTCCAAATGGATATCAAATTGGGTATGCTATGCCACGCAATGCTGACGAATACATGGATGCCTTGGTTAAAAACTTCACATATTGGGATAAAGCTTTAAGTATACAAGAAGTAACTACAAGTTTTAATAATGTTTCTCCAACAACATCAGACGTTTATTCATTCATAAATCCAATGAAACACGAAATATATCCAAGTACTATTGAACTTGGATTAGGAACATGGATACTTGAGAATGTGCCAGCATCACATCCTATTGGTATAGAACAAACTGGTACAAATATTGAATATTACGGAGACAATGCATATTACAATGAAATAAAGTCAGCAGATTTATTTGAACCAACTATTATATATGTAAGTGATGGTGAATCTGGAGCTCCTTATTATAGATTTTATTCAGATTCTGCGGGAACCAATGAAATTGATGGATTATATTTATATAATAAAAAATACGAATTTAGAAGACTCAATAATGGTGGTGGCGGACATCCATTCTATATTAGTGATGCTGGATACAAGCAAGAATCAACTGTTTTAACATTTTCAGGAGATGGTAATCATAATTCGGGTATTAGTGGTTCTCAATCATTTATAGTAGATTTAAATAACTATCCAACGACTTCTCCAATATACTATTATTGTACAGCACATAGCAATATGATTAGTCAATTCACTTATGAACAAGGATCTGGATCTGAAACAGGCTCAATGGCAATTTCAGGTGTTAATTATTATTCTGGACGAGTTACAATATATGTGAAAGGCAATTTTGGTAGTGCCAGTTTCCACTGTCCACATCATGGATATATGGGAGGTCAAAATATTTTGAGTTTTTCGGATAATTATCATATTAATGAAGAAAATCCAGTAAATCCGTTTACAAGTAATATTAATTTAGGCGAAACTTTACATTGGCCGCCAAGATCAACAGAGTGTAGCAATGATCCTGGTTTATCAGAAGACTCTTATGGAAAAATATTCCAAGATACTCGAAGTGCACAATATGATTATCGGATGTGTCTCGAGCGACAAGTTTACGGAAGTGGTTATGCTGATGGCACATACTGGATGTGTTCATCACCATTTCGATACAATTATAGGAACGCGATGCATGCTTTCGATGATAGATATTCGGTTATAGGTAGTACAAGCACTGAAACTAAGTTTTATAGTGCTGCAATTTATAATTCTGCCGAGGCGACGCGAGGGACTTTGACGGATCCCTACAAAACCGGGGGCTATTTGAAGACTGCTGGATATACATGTGTTACTGGAATAGATGGTGCATATGTAAGAATAAGATTCCCAACAATGATTTATCCAAATTATCTTTACTTAGCTTCTATGAATACACACTCTAACTTGGCACATAATGTACGTAAATTCCATCTATTTGCATCAAACGATGGCTGGAAAACACAAACGGAATTATTATATGTAGATGATCACTGGAATGGTACTAATGAAAGTTGGACCACTGATGGTACCGAATATCACGGAAAAACGACTATTATGCCCAATGGTGGTGCCTTCAAGTTTGGTAGGTATCATATTTTTGATAAAAAGAGTAATGCATCAAGAAAAGAAATGTTTAATGAATATGCAATAATTGTTCCAGAATCGACCAATCAATACCTAATGATAAATGCTATAATTATCATGGGTCAAAAAGAAGGTACCCTTGTCGGTAACCCAAGTGTTAATTTAGAAGAAAATCAAGCATGGCCATCAGAATCACTGTGGAACGCAACAGCACATAGACTATATTCCCACAATCATGTTTGGCGACAGCTTCCATCTTTTGTGGATGGTGCGATGGAAGTACACACTGAACGTTGCCATTCACAGCACCAAGTTGCTTACGCCTTTCATCATAGTGCAACTACTAGTAGTAGTTTCTATAATGGTGGTGGAGACAGCTATATTGATAATGGAAGTGGTGAATATGTTTGGGAAGGTGGACAAGCACGCCAAACGGCTTTTCACGGATATGGGTTCGATGAATATCCAGGTGGATTTATTTCTTTAAAATTGCAAAGAAGAATTTATCCGACAAAAATAATAATCACTGAAGATAGTACTTCCCCACCAAAATCTTTTAGAATTTACGCATCGAATGATAACTTTGTAAATTCTAAAGTGCTTTTACACGAAAGCGTGGATATTAGTCTTAATACTATGGATACTATATGGCCAGAAACGGGTGCAAGTATAAAAGGTATTACTATAGATGTTAATGACGTAAAACAATATTATTATGATGGTTCAAATCCGGCACCAGGTAGTGTAAACTATGATGATTGTTACGATCTATTTGTTCTAATAGTCCAAAAGGCTAATGGAACATCTTGGTATCTTGCTGAATTCAGTGTTAGAGGGCAAGCTATTTGTATGCCTACTGCTACAGAATATTGTAACGCTTGTAGTGTAGGTTTCCAACCAATAATTATGTCTCCAATAAATTTTCCAACATTATCTGCAATGTCTAATTTAGAACTTTCTTCATGGGCGACGGCTACATCCAGTACCAATAGATATCGTAGCAATAATTCATTATATCATTATAAGAATGTTATTGATGGAGATCCAGATACTTTCTGGATATCAGCGAATAATACTGATGAAACTATAGGTATTTACTTTTACAAATCATTATCATATGTATATCAATTACCATCTGAAGTAAGTAGTACTGGTGGTACTAACAGGATAGAAATGGAAATCCAACATATGGATTGGTTAAACGAATTCGAGATTAAAGTTGATTATACCTGGGATAATTTAGCATCATCTCATACTTATGGAAGAATATTTGCTTGGGGTGTGGCTTCGCACAGCGGAAAGGGGTGCTTACAAATTGCCCGTCACACCGGAGACGGCGGAACTAATTATTATGCTGAAATAAGAGGAAATGATGGAACTTCGATAATTGAGCCATATAGTTGGCAAAGTTCCAATGATGTAAATTGGGCCAGCCTTGTTAGTAATGCTGATCTTATTGAAGATAATACTCGTTATAAGATGATAATAAAAAATATACCTTCTTCGAATGAGTTAATAGTCGCAATTCAGAAATATGATGATTTTACTTCATGGGAGAATACTTTAGCAAATAAGCGTTTATTTATTGCAACTACCATTCTCAATAATGGCAATACTTATTCAATATATAATAATTATAGCAATGGGGTTGACTCTTATACTTGGTTGGGAAATCG
>CEVX01005195.1_pt1 | contig 65321 bp, 59 predicted proteins | sample 356561 | NCBI WGS metagenome assembly CEVX01 (sample SAMEA2623886, study PRJEB7988) | marine metagenome | biome: marine biome (ENVO:00000447); feature: surface water layer (ENVO:00002042); material: "saline water (ENVO:00002010), including plankton (ENVO:xxxxxxxx)" | depth 5 m | reverse complement strand
TTTGTATTTTCTTTAAAAATATATCCACCATCTTCTGTATCATCATATACTATATTTGAAATTCTATTATTTGAAATCATTTGAACTCTAGCCTTATGACTAACTGTTGCGGTAGTGCCCACTGCTTCTAAATTTAATACAGCATCTGCTGTGCTATTATAAATAGCAAAATCACCAGTTCCTAATGGTGTTCCAGTATTCGCAGCAATAGATTGTGAAGTAGCACCTAATTGTGTATTATTTATATGTAACGAAGTACAATGTAATGCTCCATGAACATCTAATTTGTAACTGGTATTTCTTAAATCTTCGGCACCAATAACAACACTTTCTGGATATGTTATACAAGTATTGCTGGAAATATCCCATGTTTTTTGAAGTATATTATCATTTTTATCATATATATCTGATTTAAATTCTATTCTACCATCATTTGTAATTCTTATTCTTTCGGTTCCATTTGTAAACATTTTTAATGTCGAATCAATCACACCAGGTGTATCTTGGACCGTAATTTGTGTTCCAGAATTATCTGTTAATCCACCAATAGAAACCCATTGATTTCCACTACCATAACCTTCAAATGTAGATAAATCGCTATTATAACGCATTATACCTTGAATTACATTTGTTGGTCTCTCAGCAGTTGTTCCTTTTGGTATTAACATAGCACCACTATTACTTATATCAAAAATGTATCTAGGACTTTCAATACCAATTCCTACAACACCAGATGCGTCTACAGTAAATCGTCTTTTTTCATTTGTTTTAATATGAACTTTTGTATCTGTACTATTCACTTGTTCTTTTTCAATAAATGTAGAGGTAACTGTTAATGGTCCCCAGGTTGGTATTGTATTTCCATTTCCATCGGTTGTAGTATCTCCAGAATATCCTTCGAATTTACTATCCTCTGTATTAAATCTTATCATACCTACTTTTGCAATTGACATACCCGGTCTATTCGTATTATCACCAGCAGGCAACGCAATAGCATCACTACCTGTAATATCTAAACTAACTTTTGGATCTAGTACATTAATTCCAATAAAATTTTTACTATATAATTTACCATCGAATGTTTGCGATAATATTTTTGTTTTTGTGTTTGTCGCATCAACACTAAAAAAATCAAAACCTCCTCCTGAAATATCCATGTTTAATTTTCCATTACTTACATCGAACACACATTTACCTACAGCATCGACACCTAATATTAATGATTTCTCAAATGTATTATCCAATGTAAATATATTTTCTTTATTTACACTAGGTATATCTTCTACTGGTATTCCACCTATAACACAACCACCAGATAAATCTTTTTGAAATAATGTTTGTTTTTTACCAGCTAAAACTACTAAGTCATTTAATGATATATCTGTACCTGGCGAATTTTCTTCATTAACTATAATATTTTGATTATCAAAAGTAAAAATTACTTCATTTGGAATGTTTCCAGTTCCTTCTAATCTTATTTTTTCTTTAACATTTAAAGACCCATTTACATCTAATTTGTAATTACCAGATGGACGACCAATTCCAACATTTCCACTAGCATCTATTTTGAATGCTTCAACATCTTTAATTTTCATATTAATATTTCCTGCTTCAGTCATTTCAATGGAAGTATTTGAGCAATCAGCAATAATTTTATTATCGTCCATAAGAAATTTTTTCGTTTCAGTCAATGTTATATTTATAGATTTTTCAGATGTCTTTTCACTCATTTTCATAAACATATCATCACTAACATTTAATTCAACCTTATTTTCTACACCCTCTTCCTGATTCATTTTCATAAACATTTTATCACTAGCCAGGATATCTACTTTTCTTTCTATACCGTCTTTAGCATACAATAACATATTTGTTTTATTGTCACCAGTCATTGTTATTGATTTAACACCATTATTTCCATCATTATCTAATAATAATTCAACATCTTCACTGGTTTTTAAATGAATTAATGGATAATTACTATCTGATTTGTCTACAATAATTCTGGCTCCAGATGCTCCTGTTGTTGTGGAACCACCTCGCGAATTCATTGTTAATTTATTTGTATCAAATTCAAAAAATGTATCTGGATCACCATTTCTAACCAAATAACTTTTAAATGCGTTTCCTGCTCCAATACCAATATTACCTATTACATCTAATTGATATACTGGTGTATCTGTTCCGATACCTACTTTACCAACCACACCACCACCTTCAACCCCTTGTAAAATAAGGTCGGGCTGAATACCTCCAATATCAGCGGTTCTTATATGCATTTTTCCACTGTTTAAATGCTTAATCTTAGCTGTAAATGTGGGTTCAATAAAGTGTATTTCAGCATTTTTACCAGCAGGTCGTTCTATTTTAACCAAATTATCATGAGCAGCCTTTTGTTTTAAAAATAAAATATCACTATCTGTAATATCATCTGGCGTAACACCCAAACCAATTCGTCCTTTTGGTTTATCAAAATACATAATATCACTACTATCCACTCTAGTCCAGTCATTGACTTGATCTAATAAAGCATTGAAAGAACCATCAAAAGCCACATAAGATCGTTTTGTATCATCTGAGTGATAAAACATACCAGGATATTTTGTAGCAAGGTCGGTTGTTAAAGATGCTCTGGTTGGAAATTGATTACTATAATAAATATTTCCAATAACATCCATTCGAGCAGTAGCGAATGTATTATCTGCTATATTAACACCAATATTTCCAGAATTATCTATAATCATTCTTCGTTTTGAATCACCGGTTTTTCCAGCACCAGGTCCAGTAAAAAATTCTAAAAAGTCATCATCTGTTTCTCCAAAATCTCTTTCTGCTATTATTTTTGTATCTCCATCTCCATCAATTACACCTCCTAATGCTACCCATTTTCTTACATTTGAATCATTTTGAACACCAAAACCTTCAAAGGCGTTTAATTCATTATTGAAACGAATATATCCTTCATGAATATCTACATTTGGGGTTTGGCTACCATCCCAGAAAGGTCTGTGTGCTTTATTACCATTTGGAACACGAATTGAACCATCACCAATCACATGTAATCTTACACTAGGATCATTTGTTCCTATACCCACATAGCCATTTGGTTTAATAAACACACCAGAAGCATCTTTATTACTATCACTACTAACCATCATTCTAATACCTTGTTCTGTCTTGATGTAAAAATCATTATCATCTGTTTTAATGTAACCTACTTCACCAGCCAAATTGCCAGTTTTATCTTGAAATTCTATACCTGCTAAATATTGATTATCCGAAGATTCTAATGTTCCATGTTGAATAGTTACTTTTGGACCAATTGTTTTACTAGTTAATCTAATTTCATCTCCACTTATGTCTAATTGTTTACCAGGATCATTGCATCCAACACCAACAAAACCATCATTTTTAATAAATACACCTTTTACAAATTGATTTGAACTAGCACCAGAGGCTTCAATTCCCAATCCTGTCTCATAACGGTAAATTTCTGCTGTTTTGTCTTTATTATCACCCCCTACCATAAGAATTGCTGCGTTTATGGATTTCATGTGTAATAATTTCGAAGGAATTTCTACATTTAGACCAAATTTAGCAGCGGTTCCTGTAGTCCCATTATGGTCGCCATTTTCATTGATAAAAAGTCCCATAGCATTTGTATCTTCATCGTGATTTACAATTAATCGAATACCATATTTTGTATACATATATAAATCTTTATTGGCTGTATTTCTGTATCCAATATCCCCAATATTATTCAAATCTTTATCTAAGTAAGACATAAAAGCTTCATAATCACTTTGCGTATAATCGCCTTCAGTATCTCTCATTCTAAACATAGAACCACCGCTTGTATTTTGTATTTGTATAGCATCTCCACTTACATCTAATTGGACAGTTGGATCATTCATTCCAACCCCAACATTTCCATCATTTTCAATGAAAATACCACGGATATAAGTATGAGCAGCATTATATGCCCTAGATTCAATACCTAATCCCAATTCATGTCTGTAAATTTCAGCCCTTTTTGCGGCTGTTAAAGCATCATCACCACCGTCTATAATAATTGTAGCATTATCATATTTCATATGTAATATGTTTTCAGGTTCAACTTGGTTCAAACCAATCCTGGCCAGGTCATCGGTTCCAGTATGATCAATAAACATACCCTGCTCCTCATTATGATTTACTAAAAATCTTAGACCATCTTTCACATCAATATAATAATCTTTATTATCATTTACACTTTGTCTCGATACATCACTTAAATCAGCATGATTAATATAACCTACTTTTGCTATGTTATTATCATTTTTATCTAAATAATCAAGCGTAGCAGTATATTCTACAGTTGTTCCAATCCCTTTATTATCTTTCATTCGAATCATAGAACCACCTTCATTAGAACGAATATGGATACAATCTCCACTAACATCTAAGAAATGTTCTGGTGGCTTACTGATACCTACTTTACCAAATTTGTCTATTGTCATAGCGGTTTTTTGTGCTACACCATCACCAGTTTCATGATAAGTCCAATCTGTCCCATTGACATTAAATATCATATTTTCTTCCATATCCCACAATATTTGTGCTCTATTGTCATCTGTATTGATAAAACCCATAGAAACAAGGCCAGTTCCGCTAACACCACGTCTTTGTATAACTAATCCATGATTATTTGGAGCATGAATATGTAAAGGATATTCAGGTAATTCGGTATTGACACCAACAAATGGATCTGTAGCATGTGATTTAAAACTAATTATTTTTCCAATGTTTGTTCGGATATAACCAGTATTGTGTTGATCTGTTCCATGAGCAGAAGCATTGAACCTACCAAAAAAGAACTGATCTCTACCGGAACCAGTATTAAATTCAATTTGGTTCAATTTGGTTGTTTCGTTTTGTGTTAGTTTTAATTGAGTATTTCTTTGGTGCAATGTTGTATTATTTGAATCATATACATCAGTAACAATTTCAACTTCTACATCTGAATGAGGTGTTGTATTCGTATTCATACCAATTTGTCCACCAGTATGATTGATAAAAACACTATTATTATGATCATTTGCGTGTATTTCAAAATCACCATCAGAACGTGTTACCATTGTACTAATATATTTATTAGCATTAGTATGACTAGTAATTTGCATAGTAGAAGAACCTTGTATAGTTGCGTGGTAATTTTCCAAAATCATCTTGGCAAAATATGGATGTGTATTACCAGGCATAATATCGCCATAAGTATCTGTAGATTCAGGAGTTACAGCATAATTGCTTTTGATATGAACATTTGTTTGTGCTTCAATATTTGTTAGTCCAATACCAACTTCACCTTCATTATTCAAAAATAATGATTCATACCAATATCTTTTTGACATTATTCTATCGTAAAAACTTCCAGTATTTGGGACAGTTCTTGTTTGGAATTGAAATCCATTCATATTATTTTGAACCATTGTTCTTCCTGTAGTATCATATAATTCAAGAAAACCACCAACATTTTCTTTACCATTGGGTGTATTTTCAGCATCTTCACGTTTACCAGACCATATTTTATATGTATCATAAATATACATATCACCATTTAAATTTAATTTTAATTTATCATTATCGAAAGGGTATCCATTGGTTATGTTGAGAGTTACACCTCTACTATCTTGACGTGGAACAGGTGTATTAATACCTACTCGTCCATCACTATCAATTCTCATTCTTTCATGAATTGTTTTATCATTACCATCAACAGGGTCATCTAATGCAAAATGAGCATTAGTTCCAGTTACTTCCCGATTTTGTGTATAAAATACTAAACCACCCTGTTTTACAGCATAATCAGGTTTATTTGGGTCATAATAACTAATAGCACCAATAGCTCCATATGTAAAATCATCAGCGGCATAATAATTCAATGTTTTTTCTCCTGTCCCTTCCTGGCCATTTCCCAAATTACTTCTAATATTTCTCCAAACATTTAATTCGGGTACATTATTCGTAATTAATAATTTTGGGTTGTTTTTAATATTTAACCGATCTGTTCTATGAGCAAAAGCAACTGAACCAATCCTATCAATTACAAATTTATTATGATTGTTTCCAATTTTACCAGTAGGTATATCAGTTGAAAAAGCAAAACGAATATCGCGTTCTGTATTTGGAACAATATTAACAGCAGCATCTGAATTGGCGACATCAAATGCCAAATTCAAAAGATAATCGGTATTATTAATATGCGATTTATAACCAATACCAATAGAATAACCCCTACTTATTTTATTTTGTAAACCAAAAGCCATTGATGAACCAGCAGTAGGATCTATTATATTTCCAGAACCCAAAGCAAAGGCAGTTCCTGCTGATATTTTATTATACATACCAAATCCACCAGCATAAGAACCTGAAATATCATTCTCTTCGCCAATTGCCATTGAACCATTCACATTACCAGAATTATCTTTTCCTGCCACAAATGAATAATTAGCAGCTGCGTAATTATCTAATCCAAGAGCAAAGGATTGGTCACCATATGCTTCATTTAAATATCCTATAGCCATGGAATGACTACCATGAGATGCATTTTTTTCTCCAATAGCCATACCCATACATTCATTGGAACTGTTATCAACACCTAATAAAATAGTATGTCCCCTCAATCCTTGATTTCCTTTACCAATAGCAATACAACCATCTTCTCTAGTAACATTCAATGTTCCCATTACAACAGAAATATTACTATTTGAAATATCATTTCCTACCTCATTTTCTCCAAAAGAAATACTATTGCTTCCTTTAATTTTTGATTTATTACCTAATGAAAAATTATTACTACCAGAAGAAAAACATGATGTTCCAAAAGTAAAAGAATGATGACCATTATTGGAACAATCTGAACCACCAATAAAAGCATGCATATCATTATTAACATTGGCTGAATCAATAATGTTATTTTTACCAATAGCGGTATTTCCTATACCAGTTAATTTATTATTTCTACCAATAGCAGTTGAATAATTCCCACTTACATCATTATCGCTTCCAATAGTATTGGTGAAAAATCCATTATTTTTATTATTTTGTCCAGCATTTAATAATCCATATAAATCGCCACCACTAATATCTACAACCGTTTTTGGGGTAATTGTATTGATACCCATTTTTGATTGCGATCCATTTGGTCCATAATTAGCATCAATGTATAAACGACTATATAATTCATCATCAGCAGCACCATAAGCAACTCCATTTCCAGCCTTGATATTTAATGTTGGATTATTTCCAGATGATGCTGAAGTAAAAATAATGTCAGTAGCACCATTTTTATGACCAAATTCAGCATGACCTTCCCAGGTTCCTTTTACATTTTCTGTTCCAGAACCGTTTTCTATTTTAAGTGCGCATCGACCATTATCAAATCGTGGATCATTTCCACGTAAATTTTGAATATGTAAAGATCTTTGAATACCACCACCAGCTTGACTTAATCCATGTGCATTATTTTTAACAGTAATCTGTCCCCCTTTACCAGCTGCTCCGACTTCATAATAATATAATATTGCTGGTGTATTGTCATCCACATCTAATGCTATTTCATCATTATTTTGTGAAAATCCTGTTGTATATGGAACACCTCCATTATTTTCTCCATCTTGCGTTGTGCTAAATTTAAATGGATGAGCACTATAAAGAAAACCCTTTAATTCTAGTTTATATCTTTCAAAACGGTAAACATCAACCGTTTTATTATCAACACCATCTATGGCATATACATTGTTATCATATGATAACTCATTTTTTGTAGTATTACCACTACTCTGTGGTCCACCTATTCCAACAAATCCAGTAATTAAAGCCCAAACTTCATTATAATCTCCAGCATTGGATGCCCAAATAATTTGATCATCTGGTGTACTTCTTACAAACGGTTGCCATGAAGAACCATCGAAACCATAAAATTTACCAACATCGCCTTGTTTTTGAAAAACTAAGGAACCAGCAACCCTTGGTTCTAATGCAAATTCACCAGTAGCCATCCCAATACGACAACTACCACTAATATCCATTGTTGCTGAATCACCTGCTACATTTAATTGGGATACTCCAGTTGCTTTTTGATTAATTTTTACAAATGTATGTTCGGCAAATATAGTATTTCCACTATAATCCCAAATAAAATATTCGTTGGAATCAGTTTCGGCTTTATCTCTTCTACCACCCGGCCAAACTTTTCTATCTTCATAGGACATTCTTTCTGTCCAATTTATATTTTTTAACGTTAGGTTATCAATATGTAAATTTCTATTAAATTTTTTACCATATTGTTGCTTAAAACTCATTTATATACTAAAAATATATTAAAAACTTATTTAAAATTTAAATATCCGGATAAAGCTATGCGAATATTTACATTACATATATGTAAATATAAAATTATATTATGTCAAAAAGTTGCCTACATTTAAATGTTTAGTAAATATATATGGCCTACCAACTAGAAATTTCTTTTAATCTTAAAAAGCGTGCGAATCTCACAGAAACAAAAAATCTTATAATAAATAAAGCAAATAAATTTGAGTCAAATAGATATTATGAAAATTTTGAGATGGCATGTGTAAATAGAACAATGAAACGAAATCATTATGTATTGACATTCTTTTTTGAAACATCACAAGAGTTAGTTGCTAAATTTATTAAATTCATAAAATCAGAAAAGAATATTTATATTGAATCTATTTATGATGATAACAATCATGAATTATTATATGCTTCAAGTAAATATTTAAACATGATGGAAAAAGAATGTGTAAAGGCCTATTTAAATAATAAAAAAAAAGGTATTTTTAAAGAAAAATATTCCATTATTATCAATCAAATCAATAATAAAAGAACTACTTAGATTTTTTTTTTACTTTTTTCTTTTTCAAACTTTTATTTCTATTTCTTGTAGTTTTCTTTTTTCGCTTAGTTTTTGGTTTGTTTCTTTTCTTTTTTATAGAAAAATTTTCTTGTAATGTTGATAAAATATCCCTTTTTCCGGTTTGACTCAACACTGTATATAATTTACTACCAGGTTTAACCATTGTGTTAAATTTTGGCTCACCACCATAATCATGTTTAAATAATTTTTCTACTTTCAAAAAATTTTTATTCATCTAATATATTATTTTATTATAAAATTTTATATCTAAATATTTTAAATGCCCGTTGATATAAAAAAATTACCAAATATAAGGTATGGAAGATATATTGAAACCGAAAAAAAAGAAAAAGATGATATTAAAAGTAAAAAAACTTTCAAACATTTAGATGATATATTGGATAATAAATTTCTAGATTTATATTTCAAATAAATATATTAAATTATAATATATTTATGCCTGGTAAAACTATAAAAATTTCAAGAAAAAAAATTAGAACATTAAAAAAATTGAAAAAAAAACGTTTAATGAAATTACAACATAATAACAACATGTCTCAAAAAAGAAATAACGAACAATTTATTGAAATACTACGTCAATTGGAAGAGTTGATGTATTTGAAAGGAAATGTTTTTAAAGCAAGGGCATATTCAAGGGCACAACAAGCCATTATTTTATATCAAAATGATATTAATAAACCAGATGAAATAAAACATCTAAAAAATATTGGCGATGCTGTCATTAAGAAGTTAAAAATATTTTTAAATTACGGAAAGTTAGATATACTTGAAAAGTATAAAAATAGTCCTTTATATACTTTCAAGGAAATTTATGGTGTGGGACCAAAAAAAGCCAAAGAATTAGTAGAGAAACATAAAATAACAACGATAAAAGAACTGAGAGAAAAACAAAATGATGTTTTGAATGATGTTCAAAAAAAAGGATTAAAATATTATGAAGATATCCTTAAAAGAATACCTAGAAAAGAGATCGATAATTATAAAAAAACATTTAAAAAAATATTTAACGAAGTGAATGATGGTTCATCTTCTTTTGAAATTGTTGGATCATATCGTAGAGGTGCAAAAAATTCTGGAGATATTGATATTATTATATCTAATACCAAAAACAATAAAGATATATTCAGTAAATTTATTGAATTATTAATCGAGAAAAAAGTTATTGTAGAATCATTAAGTCATGGATCAGTTAAATGTTTGGCGGTTGGTAAGTTAAGAGGAAAACCGTTTAGACGTGTAGATTTTATGTATAGTCCTCCAAAAGAGTATCCATTTGCTATTCTATATTTTACAGGAAGTAAAAATTTTAATACATTTATGAGACAGCGTGCTTTAAACATTGGTTTTACAATGAATGAACATAGTTTTCATCATATGGAAAATGGTAAAAAAGGGAAAAAATTAAACAAAACATTTACAGAAGAAAAAGATATATTTCATTTCTTAAGTATGGAATATAAAAAACCAGAAGATAGAATTGATGGTCGTTCAGTAGTTTTATTTACAAAAAAAACTCCAAAAGCCAAAAGTATAAAAGTTAAAGTAAAAAAAAATAAAACATTGAAAAATATTGGAAAATTGGAAGTAAAAAAAAAGGTTAAACAATTTTTAGAAAATGGTATAACATATTTGGATGAATTAACTGAATTAGAATTGTCATCTATTATACGTGTTTTAAATGCTGAGTATTATAATAAAAAACCACTAGTTACTGATGAACAATACGATATCATTAAAGAATATATTGAAGAAAAATACCCTGATAATATGGCTATTCAAGAAGTTGGAGCACCAATACAAAAAAATAAAATTACACTTCCATATATCATGCCTTCTCAAAATAAGAAGAAAACAAAGAAAGATGTTGACAATTGGATCAAAAAATATAAAGGTCAAAAAGTAGTAAGTATTAAACTTGATGGAATTAGTGGGTTATATTCTACAGAGAATGATACTAAATTGCTTGTAACAAGGGGTAATGGAAAAGAGGGTCAAGACATTAGTCATTTTGTAGGACATATTGAATTACCAAATATACCCAATATAGTAATTCGAGGTGAATTTATTATTGAAGAAGAAAAATTCAAAGAATTATTTTCAAGTGATTTTGCCAATTCAAGAAATTTTGTAAGTGGTGTAATTAATTCTAAGAAAAAAGAACTAAAAAAATGGAACCAAATTGATTTCGTAGTTTATGAAGTTATTAAACCAGAATTGAAACCATCCGACCAATTTGCATGGTTAAAAAAACATAATATCAAACACGTTGAACATGAAATAGTTAAATCTATAAATATGAATTATTTATCAAAAAAGTTGGTTCATTGGAGAACAAATAGCAAATATTTAAATGATGGTATAGTTATATCAAATGATAAAACATATGATAGAACAGATAAGAACCCAAAACATGCGTTTGCTTTTAAAATGGTATTGAATGAACAAGAAGCAGAGGTTAAGGTAGTTGATGTAACCTGGCAAATTAGTCAACATGGTTATTTAAAGCCTAAGGTTCAATTTGAAGCAGTAAATATAGGTGGAGCTAAATTATCATTTGCCACTGGTCATAACGCATCATTTATCGTAAAAAATAAGATAAATATAGGTTCTATTATTAAAGTAATTCGAAGTGGAGATGTTATACCAAAAATTACAAAAGTAATCAAACCTTCATCCGAACCAAAATTACCTCCGCATTGGGTAAAATATAAATGGAATAAAACAAATGTAGATTTTGAACTTATTAATAAGGAAGATAATAGTAAAGTAAAATTCAAAAATATTCTATACTTCTTTAAAACAATAGGTGTGGATGGATTAGCAGAAGGAAATTTGAAAAAAATAATGAAAGCTGGTTATAAAACAGTAAAAGAAATTTTGGAAATTAAAGTGGAAGATTTGGAAGAAATTGATGGTTTCCAGAAAAAGATGGCATTGAAAATATATAACAGCATTCAAGTAAAAATCACATCGATTGAACTAGTAGATTTAATGACTGCTACAAATTTGTTCGGTAGAGGTATGGGTAAATCAAGAATGAAGTTAATATTGGATATGTATTCTGATATTTTACAATCAAAAGATACAAAAAAGAAAAAAATTAAAAAAATTATGGAAATGGATGGTTTTGCTGAGAAAACGGCAACATTATTTGTGGAAAATATAGAAAAATTCATGGATTTTATTAAAGAAAACAAGTTAGAGTATAAATTGGTGATTAAAAAGAAAAAAATGGATACAAATCATCCTTTATATGATAAAAAAATTGTTATCACGGGATTTCGTGATAAAAACTTTGAAAAACAATTAATAGATATTGGAGCTAAAATGGGATCATCTGTTAGCAGTAAAACCTTTCTTGTAATTGTTGACGATAAAGACGAAGATACCGCAAAAGCAGAAAAAGGTAGAGAGTTAAATAAATTAATAACACTAGATGAATTTAAGAAAAAATATCTTAATGTAGTATAAATGATAACCATTACAAAAAAAGCTTTTCCAATATTAAAAAAAATATTGAAAAATCATAAAGCCATATTTTTTGGTGCAAAAAGCGGTGGTTGTTCAGGTTTTGAATATTTAATTAAACCTACTAACAACATTGAAAAAATAGATGAAGTTGTAGATATATCTGGCATTCCATTTGCAATATGTGGTCGTTCTCAATTTTTAATTATAGGAACGGAAATTGATTGGAAAGAAGATTATATGGGTCAACGTTTTGATTTTATCAATCCATTGGCAAATGGTACTTGTGGATGTGGAGCAACTTTTTCTGTTTCATAAAGTATTAATAACTGTTCTATTTGATATATTTTTTCTATCATAATGAAATTTTAAACCCATTAATACTACAACTTGAATTCCTATCAAAACATCAGTAATGATAACAACCCAATCTAACGCGTAATAACCATAAATTGTCCAAACAATACTCATAGCTAAAGTGCTAAAAATAAATAGCCACGAAATATCATCGGTTTTTTTGCTTTTATAAGCGTGAACTAACTGTGGTGTAAAGGATAATACACCCATTACAGCAGCAATACTTCCTGAAATTATTTTTTCCATTAAAAAAAATAATTTTATATTTCTAACTCATTTTCATTAAGTTTTTTACGATTATCATAATATATTTTTAAACCTAATTCGATAACATCTATAATAAAATGCCCTACAGATGAAAGCATATAAATAGGATCATTTACGAGGTACGCATAACTAAACCAAAAAAATTGGTTAGTTGTCATTATAAAAATAGTTCCATATGATAAATCGGCAGCGGATTTTGTTTTAATTATTTTATATATTTGTGGTAATTGAATACATAGTCCAAAAATTCCAGCAATAAAACCAATAACAAATGTTATATTATTTGACATAATATATAGATACTACAAATCTTCTTTAACTGTGTTATAAATAGCTTTTTTAGTCGCGTTTATAATTACATCATCGCCCATCATAGTTTCCTTTGAAATAATTTTATCCACATTATCAACAATTTCTCTTTCTTTTTCTGTATTAAAAGGTAATGATTTAGTACAAATCAATAATACTGATTTTATCATATTGATTATAGATATTATATTATCTTTTTCCATATCTTTCCATTGATCTTTTTCTTTAATAAAGATTTTTTTAGTTTTTGAAAAACTTTTTATACCTTCGAATATATGCGCATTTCGTTGTATTTTATTTTGGATAATATTTATCAATCCTTTATGTTTACTCATATATATAATGCCTATATCATCCAGTGTTATATTGATTTTAAATAAATTAGAAATATTAAAATTATTTTCATCTGGAAAATTAATTTTTAAATAATCTATCCAATTTATTTTCTTTTTATATGTTCTCGTTGTTTCTACATTAGTTAGTCTTTTTTCCATCGCGTTTATTTTTTCCAATACCAACAATATATTATTGTTAATATTTAACAATAATTCTTTATTTGACATCAATTAATAATGTTTATATTTTTTTATATTGTATCAATTTATTTTATAATTATTATATATAATGTCTAGAAAATGCAGTGATTGTTATTGGGATATGAATTTACAAATAAATACATCAACAAAACCAACTACTATGAGTTTGATTAATAAAACGGTTGGATTACCTAGTAGTATGAGATTGGTAGGTAAAAAAATGTGTTCATCCGATTTCCCATCAGATTCTATTAGTGTAGGTGTAGGAGGTCCCGGAGACTATGATAAATCCGCAGAAAAAATAAAAGGTAAAACATATTATGGTGTTGATAAAAAACATGGTTCATATGATCGTTATATAATGCGTTTAAAACAAAATATTATAGAAAATATGAATTATGATTGTTAATCATAAATATATTTATAAATAAATTATATATGAACATTTTCATAATATAATTTATAATGTTTCCAATTAATGGTTCCACGACAAATACGCGTGTAGCACAAATGAAAGCGGTTCATGACGAAAGTTTAGAATTATTTGCAAGAAAAAATAAAGATTATGGCGATTCATTTGCTAAATATGGTCCAGTAGGAGTAGTAGTTCGTTTGGGTGATAAAATAGAAAGATTATCAAGTATTACAAGAACTGGTATAACAATGGTAAATGATGAAAGTGTTAGAGATACCTTAATTGATTTACATAATTATGCTGCTATGGCAGTAATGTTGATGGATGAAAAAGCTAATAATGAAAAAAAAAGAAGAGTTGCTTTTCGTGAAGAAAGAGATATCGCACCTAATTTACCAATTAATCCCAATTTTTATCCTCCAATGCCTCCTCCAGGATTATTAGATTTTATAAATGATATTGACGAAGATGATGATCATTTAAACGCATTCAAACCTGTAGATATTGATAAAAAAAGAGATTAATTATTAAATTTTTTTATAAAAAATACAAATCTAGAACTTTTAGCTATACAATAACAACTATTACATGATTTTAATTTTTTTGATATAGTAGAAGAATCTACTAATATTTCATCTTGAATTTCTCTTAATGATTTGTATAGTTTTGTACTTTTATCAGGGAAAACAACAAAATAATGTTTATTTTTTAAAAATTCTCTCATTTCTGTTTCAGTTGTATATATTTTTTCCATTAAAATATTACTATATTTCTGTTTATATATTTTTTAAAAATATATAAAAAGTATTTATATATTTATATAATGAATTTCCTCCAATGTTGTAGTCAAAGAAAAAGCATTCCCTTTCCTTTATCAAGTGATCTAGAAAAGAAAGTAAAAATGTATTGTGGTAAAAAAAATTGTAATAATCGTGTATATATTCCAAAGCAAATAGCACTAGTTGGAAATAATAAATATTATTTTTGTCAAGAAAAGTGTTATTATGGTTGGTTAAAAGAAAATTTACTAAGTGCGTTAATAAATAAATTATAGTTCATCCAATGCTTCATTTGCTAATTGATCCGCTCTCTTGTTATGTTTTCTATAAACATGATTAAAAGATATATGTTCCCATTGTTTTTTTGAAATAACATTTTTCAATTCCTTAAAATGTTCTTTTAAATTATCACTTTTTACCTTCCATTGATTTGTTATTTGTTTAATAACTAAATTTGAATCTCCATAAATAGCAATATTATCTAGATTGTGTTTTAAAGCTAGATTAACAGAAGCAATAGCACCCATATATTCAGCAACATTATTCGTTGCGGTTCCAATATATTTTTTATCTGTATCAATTTCTTGTCCATTAGGATCAATTAAGGTTACACCATAAGAAGCAGGACCGGGATTTGATCTACTCGCTCCATCAAAATAAAGTTTATACATTTAATGATAATAAATTATATATTATTATATCAATTTATTATTATAATGTATTTAAAACATTATATAATTAATATATAATGTTTAATGATTTGATTTCCGGTGCCATTGCCGGGTCATTTTCTAGAAGTGTAACAGCTCCATTAGAGTTATATAAAATGCAATTACAGAATTCTTTTATTCCACATTCGACAATAAAAGCAGTTGTTAAAAAAGAAGGTGTAAGATATTTATGGAAAGGTAATGGAATAAATTGTATACGATTAGCACCACAATATTCTATTAATTTTGCCGTTTTTAACTATGTAAAAAATAATATATATAAAGATGTTGAAAATGAAAATTACAAGAATTTATACAGTGGAATTATAGCTGGTTCTACTGCCGTTTTTTGTATTTATCCATTTGAAACAATTAGAACTCGTTTTAGTTTACAGACAAACTATTCACATTATCAAAATTTATTTGATTGTATAAAAAAAATGAAATTTAGAGAATATTACCAGGGTTGTGGTGCTTCATTATTTGGATATGGTCTATATTCTGGTTTAAGTTATGTATTTTATTTTAAATATAAAATGTTATTTTCGGATTATGAAAAAAACACACAGAAATTATTATGCGGTGGTTTAACTGGTGTATCATCTGTTTCGATAACATATCCAACAGATTTAGTAAGACGACGTATGCAATTACAAGGGTTTGACAATTCAGTTCCTATATATAATAGTGTCAATGATTGTATAAAAAAGATATGGAAAAATGAAGGTATTAAAGGATTTTATAGGGGATTATTTGCTACTTATATTAAAATTTTTCCAACAATAGCATTACAATTCTGGGCATTAGAAACCTGTCAAGAATTATTAAAGTAAAAACAGGATTATTTATTGATTTTCATATATATATATGAATAATTTTGCCAATGAACGTTTTAGTTCCAAACATGTAAAAAAAAAGACTGTAAATACATTATTAAGTATAGATTCAAAATTTAGAAAAGATTATTTCAAAACAGATCCAGCAAATTTTAGCGTAAAATTAAGTGTTCCGTTCAAAAATGTATTATCTATGAAGTTAAGTTCTTTAGAACTTACTAATTCAATTTATACTATAACAGATTTAGATGGGACAAATATTTTTAATATTATAAGCGAAGTTGGTTCAAATTTAGGACAGGGTACTGTAACAGTAAGATTACCTACTGGAAATTATCAATCAAATACATTGAAAACTGCTGTAAATGAACAATTATCTGCTTATCAAACTGGAAATGGAGATAAACCATTTAGCGATATTGAACTTAAAATAGATACAGTAAGCGGACGTTGTATAATAGAAAGAACCGATTTAACTACAGGAGACCCTTTTGAATTAGATTTTACAAATACAACAAAGGATAACGCACCTCCAATGCTTACCTTAGGTTGGTTATTGGGGTTTAGAAATATAAAATATAAAGGGAAAAATAAATATGTCAGTGAATGTTTAGTAGATTTGGCTGGTCCAAAATATTTTTATTTTTGCATTAATGATTTTCAAAAATCAGTAAATCAAGCTGTATTGGGTGTTTATGAGAATTCATTTTTATCAAGAAATATATTGGCGCGTATTTTAATACGTGAAGGTAAATATATTGTATTATTTGATGATGGTTCTGATACTATAACCAAGAAAAGAGAATATTTTGGCCCAGTCAATATAGAACGTTTACATATAGAATTAATAAACGAATATGGACAACATATAAATATAAATAATCAAGATTTTTCATTCGCTTTAGAGTTAGAAGTACAATATGAATATTAAGGAAAATATTATTATTAAATTTTCTGGATTAAAAATAATATTACATTATTTTATAATGGCTACTATTCATGTACCTATTTTACTCGATGTTTCCGGTAATGTAGAAGTTTTTGGAGAAAAAGTTGCGGCAGCAACAAATTTCTTTGATGCTCAACATTATTTTAAAGTTGATTGTGCGACATCAGAAGGTGTTACTGTTGGACAATTGAAAAATTTATTGAAATTTCAGGATGCTGATGCTGGTGCTGCTTTATATACTATTGGTCACGGGGGGACTGATAATGGTTTAACTGAAAAGAAAGCATTATTAATTGGTCTAAGGAAAGCTATATGTGGAACTAAAGCTGCTGACGCAGCGGAGACTGGAGAATGTAATTTAATTCATTTGGTTAGTAATTCTGACATGCCGACCGGTGTGGAAATCGGCGGCATCACTGGTAGTGCTGGTGTTAATGGAACTGTATTAAAACAAAATGATGCTGCTTATGCTAGTTCTATTACCAGTGCTACACAATCAGAACAAAGTTTGGGTCAAGCAGTTATTCGTTATGTATCTACACATTTATCAGGTCATCCTTTAGGACAAGCATTTGTCAAAAATGATACCGCTCTTATTAATCAATTAAACGGTGGTGTAGATGAAACTTCCAGTTCAAATATTAATTCTACAACAAAAGGAGAAGAATCTTTCATAGTTCCAGCAAAAAGCAGTGCTGCTGCTACAGCTACTAACGCATGTTTACCAGAACAAATTGTTAACGCTTTATGTAGTGGTTTGAGTGGTGGTAATACTGATGCTGCTTACAATGCTTCTGTTACATCCACTCATGCTACACCAGCATCGAACGCGATTGTTGCTTCTATTTATGAACAAATGTTAGGTCAAAAAGCAGATCGTTTTGAAAGTTTGGTTGATGGTACTACAGGTGATCAACTTCCTACTAGTATTCCTTTTGTTGCTGGTGATGTTCTTGTATTGTATGTAAGAATTGATGTTCAAACTGAAGTTGATTCTACTGTATTGGCAGGAAACGCAACACCATCCACAGCTATTTTAACTGATATTTTCCCTCCTTCTCAATTCAAAAGAATGCGCCATACTTACAGTCACGCAAGTAATGCTGATCATGTGGTAACGCATAATGTTGCTGCTCTTGCTGATATGACAGGTTATACCTATGCTCATTCTATGTTGGAATGTGGAACATGGAGAATTGATCTTAAAATTTCTGCTGACTCATAAATTAATTAAATTATTTTGATTTATAATTAATATTTTATAATATTAAATATGAATTCAATGTTTAGTAAATTAAAAGAACCTAAAGATGCCTCTGAGCATATTAATAAGGTCAGAAATTCCAATCTTTTTCAAAATAAGGAACTGAATGTTAATTTAAAATCTAATGGAGATATTAAATCTACGGATAGTTTCAAAACATTATATAATATTACCGACGGACATTATAATTGTTTATCAAAAGATTCTACACATACAAATTGTTGGAACCATTATATGGATGATGAACTGGATGAATTTAAACCGCGAAAAATATCTGATTATAATTATATCAAACAAGATTTGACAGGTGTCAGTGTGGATTATTTTAGATGGCCATATGAAATAGAAGGTAATTGCAGTTGTCCAAAGCAAGTTTCACATGATTATACATTTTTTGATCCAGATAATGCCAAAAATCTAAAAACATTTATTGAAGATCCAAAAAAATTTACGCCCAACACAAAAATTTAAAATCAAATTATTATATAAATGACAAGTAGGGCTTTATTAGTGGGTATTAATTATAAAAAATATCCGGAATACCAATTAAAAGCAGCATACAATGATGTTGAATTAATGAAAGAATTATTACGTGATTACTATAATTTTAAAATAGATAATATAGTTGAATTAAATGATAAGATAGAAGAAAGTTTATATAATGCCACATTTTTCAATATTGTTTCAAATATAAAAAAGATAATAGAAGTTAGTACAGAAGATGATTTTATAGTTTTATATTTTTCTGGACATGGAAAACAGGTAGTGGATAGAAATGGAGATGAAATTGATAAAAAAGATGAAGTATTTTTACCATCAAATTTTACAAAATCAGCAGTTATAAACGATGATTTGTTTAATGAATTGTTGAAAGAATCAAAATGTCCAGTATTACTCATATTTGATTGTTGTCATTCAGGAACAATGACAGATTTACATTATAATTATCCTATTAAATCAAATAAATTAGAAATTGACTTATCAAAACAAAATGACAATAATTTGACGGATAAAAAAATTATATCTATTTCTAGTTGTTTAGACAGAGAAAAAAGTGTAGAAGAATGGTACCCGCAAAAAAAGCAAAATTTATCTGTTTTTACACAGCAATTTGTTAGAGTAATAAAAGAATTAGTAATTAATGGTGATGCTAATATCACGTATGAAAAATTAAGAGATCGAATGTTTAACCATGATGTTTTAAAATTTGCAAATTTATCCATGAGTAATATGTTATTAAAAGAATCAAATATATTTGCTAATTGGGAGGATGAAGAGACTAAACGTATCAATGAAAATCGTATTCGCATGGATCTATTAAAAAAAGAAGTAAAAGATTTGAGATATGAAAACAAAAAAGTTATGAAAATGAACAAAAAATTATCAGAAGTTTTAGAAAAATACAATACTGCTTATAATAAATCAAATAATAGTTTTACGAATATTTTATATAAAATAGAATAAAACTATTATATATTATGCCTAGACGTTCATCTGTTGGAGCTATGAAATCGCATCCATCGCCTGGTCAAGCAGGAATGAATGTTATTACACAAGAAGAAGAAGCACAAATTGAAATGGAAGAAGCTGTGACAGAATTATTTGAAGCTGATCCATCAACACCAGCATATCAAGAAATATTATCAAGAGTTAATAAATTTTCGAGTATTGCTGCTAATCCATTTTTAGCAACAGTAGCTGTAAAAACAACAACAATTGTTGAAGAAAAACAAGAATTACAAACACAGGTTGTTCAATTAGAAGATACAATAGCATCTGGAACATTCACAACAACAAAAGGATTTAATGTTGCTTTGAAAGCTGATGTTGAAGCCAGTGCTGTTTTAGACTATCGTTATCTGTTATATATGCAACAATATGGACCACCTACAGATGGAATTTTTGATCCGGTTTTATTAGCAGAATTTATCAGTTAATTATTTGTTATTATTTATAATAATAAATATTTAATTAAAATATATGTATTTACCTGTATATTTAGATAGCCAGGGAAAAGTTATGGACAATTCAACTAACTTTATTTCTATAATTGATTCCAGTTATAATTTTACTTTAGCAGCAGTTCAAATGTCCGCTAGTGATTTATCAAATTTACTCACTTATAAAACAAATAATGGTAATTATACATTTCAATATAATTATTCTCAAAAGGTATCCATAAATAATTCCATGAAAACTGATTTAGAAAATGTAAATTTATCGTTAGATGGTGGCAATTTTGTATCTTCTAATAATGCTTCGAATACTCCTTTACATGATATGTATTTACAATACATAGCAGATATTTTAACTGGGCATCCATTAGGACAAGCAATGATAAAAAATGATTTTAGCATTATAACTGAAGTTAAAAACTGTAAGTTGTATGAACAATTTACAAATGTATTAACGAATGGATTATTTACTAGCAATTATCAATCTAATATAATAGCAGAAACCGTTGTAGAACAATTACAAAACGAAGTTTCTTCACGTTTTGATAATCGGGTTGATGATACTGAATATAGCATACCATTTCAATCTGGCGATAAAATAAGTATTTTTGTTAAAATGAGAACTAAAGTCAATTTAGAGGGTACACCATCAAATCAGTTTTCAATATTATCATCAATGTATCAAAATAATCCATATATAGAATTTATAAATACTAATATGAACATAAAAGAAAGTAAATGGAGAATTGTTATTACATTGGCATAAAATATTATTATATAATATATGACGAATGTTCCGCGAAGATATGTTCCAAAAAAATTAACACGTAAAGATAAAAAAAAACAATCTTTAGAATTAAAAAAATCAAGAAAAATGTATAAGCGTGGTAAATATCATACAAGAAAAAAAATTAAATCATTCAAATCAAAAGTATCACCACATATAATTAAAGCGAGAAAAATGTATAAAATAGACAAAATAAAACCATCAAGAAAATTATCAAAAAAAACTAAATGTAAAATGAAAGGATTGAAAAAAATGTTCCAAAAAGGACAAGGTGCGTATTTTTCTAGTGGTAGCAGACCAAATCAAACTGGACACTCATGGGGATACGCTAGATTAGCTAGCGCTATTACTGGAGGTAAAGCTTCGGCTGTTGATTACAAAATTTTACAAGAAAATTGTAAAAAAAATAGCAAGGCATTAAAATTAGCCAAAAAAGCATATAAGAAATATCATAAAGGAAGAAAAAGAGTAAAACAAGTCCAAATTGGTGGTATTAAAATGAAAGAAAAAATTATTGATTTTAAAAAAGGACCGGGTAAGAAAAAATATACAGGACATATTAAAAATATATCTACAAGAAAAGTAAGAAAAATTCATTTTGGTCATAAGGATTATCAACAATATAGAGATTCAACCAAATTAAAATTATATACTAAAAAAAATCATGGTGACATTAAAAGAATGAGAAGATATTTTAGTAGGCATTCTGGTACAAAAAAAAGAGGTGAGGCTATCGCAAAAGAGAAAAAAAAATCAAAAGGAAATTATAATGCTAAAATTTTAAGCCATATATATTTATGGTAAATTAGTATATAATTATTATTTTAAAGATAATTATATATATATGAGTGAAACTGATTTTCAGTTAGATATCAATAGCTATAATATAACTGAGTTAGAAGACCTTATTGACTTGAAACGTCCATATACAAATGATATGATATTAAAGAAAGCTAATATAATGCGTGATCAAATATTATTGGACGCTACGGTTAGTGAAACCAAGAAAAGAAATATTATTAAATTTGTAAAAAATGTTACTGAGAAGCTGAAAGAAAATTTAAAAGAACCAACCAACTTAAAAGTTTCAAATATCATTGAATCGGATGAACATATGATTATAAAAGCCAATAGTGGTTACGGAATAAATGATACTAGTGCTGATATGACTGTGGCACAACGAATTAATGCAAGAAGCAATACACGACAGAAAGACATATACCAACCAGATACTATGACAAAGATATTGAGTTTAGATACTAGATTTAGGAAAAATTATCATAAAACATCTAGTAGCGATGTAACATATGATTTGCCAGCAGACATAAAAAACGTGGTTTCTATGGAATTAGTATCGTTAGAAATGCCTACAACTTATTTTCAAATTTCAAGAAAACTAAACAATAATTATTTTTATCTTGACTGTTCTAATTCTAAAATTGATGCAAGTAACAATAGATTTACCGGCAAATTTAAAGGTAGTGTTTTTATTCCAGATGGCAATTATACATTACAAGATATGGAAAATCAAATAAATTTACAATTGGAATCTGCTATTTTATCAGATCCATCTTCAAATGATACATTAATTGAATGTGCAATAGATAAACGTTCTCATCGAACAATATTCGGTTTAACAGATATCAGTGGAAGTACAGATGCTTCTGGAATAGAAGTACGACCATTCAGTCCAGATGATTATTTAACTATTCGTTTTGATTTACCACCCGATCCTATTTTAACATCAGATGGACTACCAGATTGGGAAAATACCCCTCCGGAAGATTATCCTATTCAATTAAAATTAGGTTGGATATTAGGTTATCGGTTTGCCCAATATACGGGAAGAGTAGGAAAGTTATATGGTGAAGATATAATTGATAGAAAAGAATCATTGTTGATGGATAGAGTTGCTGGCGATCCAAGTGGTAATCCAGTAAATATATGGGATATTTCCGGTGCTGAAACCATAAATAAGACAATAACCACCGTAAATACTGGTGGTGGAACAACTACCAATTATACAGTAGCGGCTATTAATCCGGATACAACTATTCCTACCACAAATATGGTTGTAAAAGCTACTACAACAGGTGGAGGAACAACGCATAATTTAACAGCGAAAATGAATATTACTGGTGGAGGAACAACTCATGTCGCCAAAGTTGTAACAGCAAATTCATATGGTGGTGGTAATACAATTAATCATAATGTAAAAGTTGTCCAGGAAGGTGGTGGAAATACATTCAACCATGCTGTTACAGCTACTACAGTAGGAGGTAATCAAACAGTTAATCATACGGTTACTTCAAAATTAATTCCTACACCTCAAACGGTTGCTCATACTGTTAAAATAGGATCTGTTGGAGGAGCCGTTGGTGCTAATCATGTTATAACCGCAAAACAAGTAGGAGGAGGAGGCAATACAATAAATCATACTTTGACAGTTATAAGCACTTCATTCGGTAATAAATTTGCTATTGATGGTGTTGATCAAGCTACATTAGCATTTGAAAAGGGCAATACATATATTTTTACAGCTAGTCAATTTTCATTAACAACCCATCCTTTTAAACTTAGTACAACACAATTTGGAACACACGGATCAGGAGTTGAGTATACAACCGGTATTTCAACAACTACTTCTAGTATTACTGTAACTGTAGATACAAATGCTCCATCGACTTTATATTATTATGAAGAAAATACGTCAGGAATGGGTGGAACAATTAATGTTACTGGTGTTGTAAATACATTTTTAGCGGTTGATAATATTGCACAAAACAATTTAACATTGAATAGAGGAGGTGTTTATACATTTGATTTGACTGATAATAGTCTTTTACCATATGATTTCAAAATAGCAACATCCAGCGACGGTATATTATTAAGTCCTCCAGATCATAGCAATGCTAATACATCTTGTGTTGCGGATATTACAGTAGTTAATGTGGTTTCCAGCAATGGATTTAAATATGTTTTAAATGGTGGATTATCATATGATTCTAATAAGAAATGGGGCATATATAATAATGTTTATACATTAAAAAATGTTCCTCAATCCCATCCTATAGCTATTTTAAATAATGGACAATTAGATAAATTAATTTATACTGGAGACGCTACAAAAAAATTAACAAAACTAGTAAATGGTGTTGGTTATGAATTTTATTATGGTGATGTTACAGTTACAGTATTGGGAGATTTTGGAACAATGAGTATATATAATTATTATCATGGTGGAACTGGTGGAGAAGATGTATTGGTTTATACGGATGAATGTAGTTTAGATGCTGAATATACTACAAATGTGGTAAAAAATAATAATATTATAACATTTACGGTTCCAGGCGATGCTCCTACAAATTTATATTATTATACACCAACACATGAATTAATGGGTGGGACAATAACTTGCGTTGGAAATAGTTTTCCAGCTGAAGATAAAATAGAAGTTGATGGAACAGATCGACCCACCTTAAATTTGATACGTGGAAATACATATAATTTTGATATATCAGATAGCACAATGATTGGTAAAAACTTTCGATTAGCAAAAGGCATTGATGCTGCCGGTCCTGTTTCGCCAGATGATGAACCAAATACGTTATGTATGCAAGAAACGTCAATAGTTAATATAGTTGCTGTTGGGTCAGGGAATAAGTTCGTTTTCAATGATGGAACCGGTTATGATTCGTCAAAAAAAATGGGCATGGCAACAGGTGTTTATACATTCAAAAATATTCCAGTAGATCATCCAATGGCAATATTAAATGATGGAAATTCAAATATTTCTTATACTGGTGATCAAGCAAAAAAATTAACAAAAACTATTAGTGGTATTAGTTACGATTTTTATCATGGTGATATTCAGGTTACTGTTTCAGATGATTTTGGAACAGTTAGTGTATCTTGTTATTATCATGGTTATATGGGTGGTGAAGATTTATTAAAATATTCTAATGGTTGTATTGTTTCTACAGCTACTACTACTAGTCCTAATGTTATATGTGCTACATCAGAAACACAAATAAATATCGTTGATTCTGGTGGGAATAAGTATGTTTTTAATGGAGGTTCAACATATGATTCGAGTAAAAAAATGGGTTTTTCAATAGGAACATATACATTTAAAAATGTTCCTTCTGGACATCCAATAGCTATATTAAATAATGGTAACGCTAATATTACGTATAATGGTGATGGAACTAAAAAATTTACAAAAGATGTTAATAATGTGAGTTATGATTTTTATCATGGTGATGTTACTGTAAATGTTCATGGTAATTTTGGAACTGTTAGTGTATATTGTTATTACCATGGTTATATGGGTGGTGAAGATTTACTAACTTATGCAAATGATTGTGTATTATCATCCGAATATGCGGTAGGTGTTTCTGTTAATCAAACACAATTTCAATTAGTATTGAGTGAATATTCACCAGATACATTGTATTATTATATAGAGGGTTCGCCAAATATGGGTGGTCAAATAAACATCACAGGAACAGTTATTGAAAGGTTTGAAATTGATGGCACTGAAAGACCTACATTATCATTTTTGAGAGGTAATACATATATATTTGATATCGCAGATACATCTATGAGTAATAATGCTTTAAGATTTAGTACAATTGACGACGGTTCGCATCAAGGAGCAAGTGGTTATCAAGATTATTCAGATGGTGTAACCATTACTTCTAATCAAATAACATTTGTTGTTCCTAGAGATGCGCCGTCAATATTATATTATTATGATGTAGCAGAAACATTAGGTGGAGGCACAATTAATGTATCAGGAACACAAAGTGATAAATTTATAATTGATGGTGTTCAACAAGATACACTAAGTTTAATTAGAGGTAATACATACGTTTTCGATACAAGTGATACATCAGTAACATCTTTAAATTTACCATTTGAATTCAGTGAATCACCAGATGGGACATTTGTGGACCAAACAATAGATCCCGATGTTAAATGTATAGAAAGTAACAAATTTGTTAATGTATTGGATATTGCCGGTGAGAATAAATATACATTTAATAGTGAAGTTAGTTATAATCCAGCTACAAAATGGGGCTTGTATAGTGGAACCTATTATTTAAAATCGGTCACACAAAATCATCCCATAGCATTTTTGAATGATGGTAAAACAAATTTATTAACCTATGTTGGTGATGCCAATAAAAAAGTCACAAAGTTGGTTGGAGGTGTAAGTTATGATTTTTATTATGGAAATATAACAGTTACTGTGTTGGGTGATTTTGGAACAATGAGTATTTATGGTTATTACGATGGTTATATGGGTGGTGAAGATTTATTTAAATATAGTGATAAATGTAATGCTGGATTTGCTCAAAAATATACTACAGGAATAACAACGACAGCAGGTCAAGTTTCATTTACAGTTCCTCCAAATGCTCCAGATACATTATATTATTTCAGTAGCAATGATAGTTTAACTGGTGGAGCAATTAATATAACAGGAGTAGTTAATATGCGTTATGAAATTGATAATGTAAAACAAGCAACAATATCTTTTATTCGTGGTAATACTTATGTTTTTGATATTGGTGACAGTTCAATGACTGGATATACATTTGGATTGACAACAACTGCTGATGGTGTTCATAATAATGGAACTGAATATTCTTCAGGAGTAACTAGAGATACTGTTAATAATACATTAACAATTTTAGTTTCAAAAGACGCACCAGATAATTTATATTATTATGCCGATGAAAACAATAGTATGGGAGCAGATATAGGAATTACAGGTGTAGTTACATTTAAATTCGCAATAGATGGAGTTGAACAAGATACGTTATCTTTAAAAAGAGGAGATACGTATGTTTTTACAACAAATCACAGTTCAATGTCTGGACAAGGATTTAGAATAAGTCAGACAAATGATGGAACTCATGGTGGTGGTTCGTCATATACAAATCAAGTTACAATAGGAATTAATAACGTAGTATTTGAAGTTCCTAGTAATGCCCCAGCAACATTATATTATTTTAGCACTAGTTATCCAGGACAAGGAGGAACTATAAATATTGTTGGAACAGCCACTCCTTTTCTTTATAGTTATATTATTGATAATATTGGAACTCCTATATTAAATTTTGTTCGTGGAGATACATATATAATAGATACAAGTGATTCTACTAATTTGGGACATACATTTAAACTTACATCAGATGAAGAATTAAAAAATAATTATAATAGTGGATTGACTATTGGTGTAGGAACAGTCCAATTTATTGTTCCAGCAGACGCACCACAACGATTATGGTATACTTCTAATAATAATGCAACCGGTAGTTATGGTGATATTACTGGTGTAGCTATACCAATTAGAAGTATTCTAATGATCGATAATGTAGACCAAAAACCATTAAATTTTATTCGTGGGGAAAAATATGTTCTAGATATTCAAGATACATCAATGATAGGGCATGAAATAAGATTTAGTGAAACTGTTGATGGAACACATACCGCAAATGGAACTGAATATATAACCGGTGTGGTTCGAGATAATACAACAATTGAATTTACAATAGATCATACCGCACCAGCATCATTGTATTATTATGATACAGCTGGAACAAATAAAGGTGGGACAATTGCAATTACTGGTGCTACTCCACCAATAGAATATAAATTTACAATCAATACAGTTCAACAACCCACATTATCTGTTACCCGTGGTAATAAATATGTATTTTTATTAGATGATAAATCAATGGACTTTCATACATTAAAATTTAGTGAAATTGTAAATGGTACATGGAATGGGGGTATCGAATACACTCCAAAAATTACATTGGTTAATAATTCTGTTGTTTTTGAACCAGATGACAACACACCAAATGTTTTATATTACTATTCAGATAAATATTCAAATATTGGTGGTATTATAAATATTACTGGTGCTGGTATTCCAATATCTAATAAATTTTTTGTAGATGGTGTTCAGCATCCTGCTATGACAATTTTAACCGAAAATTCATATAAATTTGATGTTAGTGATTTTTCCAATTTAGGACACATATTAAGATTTAGTACTACTAGTGATGGTTCTTGGAATGCTGGTGGTGAATATACAGATGGTATAATTAGAAAGGGTGATCCCGGTTCAACAGGTGCTCATGTTATTTTAAATACTAATGGATATATGGCAAAAACATTATATTATTATGGTTCATCGCAAGCTAGTATGGGTTCTTCGTTTACTATTGATGATGCTGATAGAAATGTTATATTTACAAAACATTTGGGGTTGGGCAATTCAACCGATCCATGGGACGACGATGATAATTATTTAACTTATGTTGATACAAAGAATATTATTTTTAAGAATGGGAAAACTCGTTATGCTACCATTAATCGTGCGTTTTATTTAAGAAATACTGATGTATTTGATATTAGTTGTGTAGCTGGGGGTTATCATGGTTTTATCAACAATGAGCAAATTGTAGATTTAGGATATCCTGATATCCCAAATGATAAATTATATGTTCAATTTAGATATCATACAAGTGAAAATTGGGAAGCCGAACCTTCTATAGAATATAGTAGTGGTTGGAGTACATGGGAAAATATAACTGTTGTTATAGGCGATGATGATTATGACGCAATTACTGGTGTAGCAATTGGGCGAAATCAAACTACAACAACCAGTGTGGGTAATAAAGGATTAACATATGGTGCTGTTAAAATTGATTGTGGAAAAATCGCCAAATTAACCGATTTAGGCACCTGGACACAATTTCGTTTTTATCAAAGTACAAATTTACCAGAAGCAGACATTAAATGTAATTTTGCTATTCAAAAAATACAATATACAGCGGATTTAATTAATGAAGATTTACCATTTTATATTACAATTCCGGAAAATATATTGGGATATGAAGGTGTGAGTTTTGCTTCTGAAGGTGTATATGACAATTTTGGAACCAAATATATTTATATGGTAGTTGATGATTATAATAGAAATAGTGGTGATAATGTTATAGCTGTTTACAATAATTCTATAAATACCTCTAATGTTTTAGCGAGAATTACTAGAACTTATGGTGGTAGAGAAACAGCACAAGATTTGTGGGATATCAATGGAACTACAAATGATAGTAGTATAAAAATGAGAAAATACTTTGGTCCTGTAGATATTAAAAAATTAAGAATTCAATTTTTAGATGAATATGGACGTAAAGTTGATATGAACCAGATGGATATTTCATTAAGTCTTAAATTAGAATATTTGTATGAGTAAATAATACTACTATATGTATATATGAAATGTTTTGAAAACCCATCTCCTAATATCAATGGTAATGAATATATTTTGAATAAAAAATCAAAAACAATTTATAATCATATAAAAAAAAAAGCAAATAGATTTTATTTAAAATCTGGACAAAATTCTACAGGAACAATAAAATATGATAAAGTTGGAAAAATAACTAAAGTAAGAAATTACAATACACTACAACAATTGGCACGTGGTTCTGCTCTATGTGATGATTGTAGTGGATCTGGTATCAGTTCGGATATATCTGGAAACCTAAACAATTATAACGCAAATTATACAATCGTTGATATAACAGAAGTTGAACCACCTAGAATGACAATGTATTGGACTGGTGCTGAATTTCGTGCGGATAGATTAAACAATTTCGCAGATATAAATCCAACCACAAATGGAGGAACTATATTTATCGATCCTGAAAAGAAATTTTTTGGTGATAAAAATGCGTGTAATGAAGATTTATTTTTAAACTATGTCAAAATGAATGGAAAAGTTCCTTTAACTAAAAATAAAACAAAGGAAACATATTTAGCAAATTATAAAGTGCCTGGTTCTAGAACAGATAGAACTAGTAGTATTTATCTTAAATAATTTATAATTATTATAATTTAAATATTTTATATAATTTTTTACTATATAAAATATAATGGGAGGAGGTATTTTACCGGTTGCGATTTACAGAGGAGAAATTTATTTTTTGTTTGGAAGAGAAAGTAGACACATTGATCATAAAGCAAGTGGTTTATGGAGTGATTTTGGAGGGGCACCTGAAAGAAAGGAGAATAGGATGGAAACAGCCGCTAGAGAAGGTTGGGAAGAAACCGAAGGAGTTTTAGGATCGCATAAACATATAAAATTTATGGTAGAAAATAAGTGTATAAAAAGATTTAATATGAAACATTATACTTCATTTGTTATTCCAATCTATTATACAAAATCTATTATTAAAAAACATAAAAAAATATATGAAGATGCGTGGAAAAAAACACCTGAATTGGTTTTAAAAGAAAACGGTACATATGAAAAAGATCGCATGAAATGGTTTACCATTGAAGAACTAGAAAGAAATATAAAAAATTTTAGACCGTGGTATAGAACAATTGTTAAAAAAATTATTAAATATTATAAATAGTTATTTAAACTTATTTATTCAAATAACTATAATGGCTAAAAATAATTACACAAATCATTCATATGATGATGATGATGATGAATTAGGAAATATTTTATTTATTTATGTAATTTTTTTTCTAGGGGTTTTTTTTATTGTTCTCCCCAACTGTAAAAAATATTTTTTAAAACATTGTGTGGAACAAAATAACGATGATATTGATAGTCCTTTTGATTTTGAAGACGACGATGACGATGATGACAATGTAGAAATAGGACCAAATCAACGTGAATTAAAACCAGATTATGATTCTGAAGATGACGATGAAAATAAATACATTTAATTTGACAAATTAGAACATTTTCTCGTTCCTAATATAAATTTTAACATAGAAAATCGTTTACCTATTTCTTTTCTTTCATAAATATAATAATCAACAATTCCATATAAAAATAATATACCACACACATACAATGCTTTATTTATTACTGATAATAGATTGGCGTCTAGTTCTTTTGTAAGCATATCTCTATTTTTCCAATATAATCTTTGTGTATTTACTAAATATATTCCAAATAAAACGAAATAAAATAAAATATTTTGAATTAATCTCATTTTTGATGTTAGTAAAAATACAAGATATATAATTGCTCCGAAACATAAACTATCAATTATATTACCATTTGACCAATCTACTTCTGATTTATCTTGAATTTTTTGATCAAAAGACCAACCTCCTTCCATCATTATAAATACAAAAATTAATAAGAATCCAATAAAATGCTTAGCGTACATATTGGTGTTTAAAAATTCTTGCATTTGGCATGATAAAATTTGTGTTACAAATCCACCAGAAACAACGGCGAATGCTAAAAATAAAAATGCTATTTTCGATACATGTTCATCCATATATATATATATATATATATGGTATTTTTTCGTTTTTTAACAATAAAAAAAAGAACCAAAAAAAAAGAACTTAAAATAAAAGAGATATAAGTATTTAAATGCCTAGAGATCGTGTGCTTTCAGATGAAGGAATAAAATTATTTAATATGTGTTATGAAAATGAAAATGTAAAATCAGGATGTATTAAAAATATAATTCATAAATTATTTACAAGTGATTATGATATAAAATTATCAAGGAATAGTCGTCAATTAAGATATTCTAGTTGTAGAATGTTTGCTTTATTGCATGAAATTCTACAAGACTGTTTACCAGTGGCTGTAGATAACGCTATAACAAATTTGGTTTTATTAATTTTAACAGATGGTAATAATAAACCAAATACAGTTACTCGTATTCGATATAATGTTGGTTATTATTATTCGCTAGCTAAAAAAGCACATGATATAGGCGATCATCACAGTGCTATTATGATTAGATGTGCGTTATCAAATACGGCTATTAGTAGATTAAGATTAAAACGAAGTAAAAAATGGGAGAGAATTGATAATATTTTTAAAAAAGAATATGGAACGTTTATGAATTGTCACGCTAACCATCTTGATAAAATTATCAATACGAAAATCAATGATAAATTCTTACCATCTATCATTGTGATGCATACACATTTAAAAAAATCAAAGGAATATGCTAAAAATTTTGAACGACTAGGAAAATGTCCGGAAAAATTCCGTAATTGTAAGGAAAAATTAGAAGAACAAGCAGAAGGATATTATTTGAAATATAGAATGTTTGAAAAAACGTTAATAGATTTATATACGCAAAATCCTTTGGATAATAAATTACTGGCTTCTATGCCTGCTAATAGTATTGGTGGTAAATTATTGGATTTATCTAATAAAATAGATCCAAAAATGGTTTCTATAATAAACCCTTTATTTAGAGCAAAAAATAAATTGAAAAGAACGAAGAGAAAATTTAATAAAGTAAAATAATGTCATCACGATTAAGTAATAAGCGATTTTATATAGGGCTAGCTAGATTTAATGATATTACGTTTAGTGAAAATAAAAGATGGAGAGAAAATAACAATTGGTCCGGTTGTATTTACACGCCTAGAAAATCTATAAGTGAGAAAATACCTATAAATAGTTTATTGGTTGTTATTGAAATGAATAATCAAAAAAATAAAATTATGGGATTTGGTTTAATTCAAAATTATCGTCACCCAAAACAGAGAGTTCATATGTATTCTGGTAATTGGAAGAGCGAAGGTAAACCATATCAAAGTAATATTCGTGTAGATATTTCACAAGTAAAAGAGGAAGATAAAGAAATAGTTACATCTATAGAAAAACGATTGTTTTATGGATGTAATCATTACAAACGATCACCTAGTCAAATCAATACAATAGACATTAAAAAATTTGTAGATCCTGATAAGATAAATAACTTTTTACATAAATTATTTATTCGTTATTAATAAACATTGGTAAGGTAGTTTCTTCATGCCATTTTATAGTTTTACCTTTTGAACATTGAATGTTTCTATTATAGGGCATTTTTTTACTATTTACAATTTCCATAAATGATTTCATATATGATATGGCTTTTTTATAAAGCTTATATGCTCTAAGTTCGTCATCAACACCTTTCCATGGATAGAAACTATCATCTGTAAAACCCCCGTCACTTATTTTTATTTTTGATATATCATATTCATTTGGGGAAACTTTTATCATAGGTGATAATTTTATCATAAAATAATTTTTAAGAAGATTTAAAACAATTATAGGTATGGGTGCTAGTATTGTATCTTTTTTCATGTACGTTTGATTATTTTTTTTTAGATATGAGCCATTTTCTTTCAGATATACATAACTATGAATAGGAGTATTTATATTGAAATGAGACTTATTATTTCCACCATACACTGTGATTAATACATTCTTAATGCGCTTAAAATATCTCAATGGATGAGATACAATATCTTTATTATTTAAAACGGATTGCACTTGATTTAATGCTAGCACGTTTTTTAACTTATTTGATTCTTCCATAGAACCATTTATATTGGGTTCTACATAATCAATTTCCTTGAAATATTTATACGATCCTCTATACATACTTAAATCAAAACATATATGTGGGACACATAAATTAAATTCGTGTGATATTTTCCTTAATTGTTTATTAGCATAACATGTTATTCTAACAATTCTTTTAAAATTATCCATAATACCTAGTAGGTTTTCTTCATAATCATCTTGTTGCGACCAACTATTAAATATAGGTAGTATCATTCTCATCTTGTTTATTATATCTATAAATGTTTCTGTAAAAACCGTATTTACCAATTCAAATAATTCGAGCAATGCTATTTTCTTTCTTTTCTTTTTATCAAGGCTAAGTAATTTTGTTTCAAAAACTTTTTGTGTTATTTCTTTTGATAAATATTGTATTCTTAGCATTTTATTATCTGTTTGATTTTGATTGTCACGTCTTAATGTGTCTAATTCTACAGCACGAAAATGTGTTAATCGTCTATGATAATCATCCGAATTTAATAAGAAGTCCAAGAATAATAAATACCATACATTATTTACTCTTTTTTGGACACGTTCTTTTGTCTCTTCAGATGATCTACAAGTTGAACTACTTATATTTTTTAAATCAGAAAGAGTTATTTTATGTTTTGAAGTGAAATCACTATAATTAAATATTGATTTTATTTGCTGAAGTTGTTGCTGATTTAGATAACGACGACCATTATTTGAAGCGGATACTTCCCATACCATTAGTGTATCAACAAACGCCCGGACCATACCCATAAGTTCACCTCTTCCAGGTATTCCACCACAAGCCACTTCACCCACAACCCTTCTAGCATTTGTATTATTTTCTCTAGCCCATGCATAAAAATGTGGGTTATGAACAACGCCTGTAACTTTTCTTCCTGTATTCCATGAAAACGCAATATGACATTGAGTACACCACATTTGATCGCAACCCGATATTTTAAATATAGGAACCGCGCAATCGGGGCATGGTCTGGTTTCTTTTTTAATCATATTCATTGATTCAATATTTTCTGGCTTACAAACATGTAGTTCATCCAATTGTTCTTTCGATACTGTGTCACTGGTATGTCCTTTAATTTCACCACAATTACTACATGCCCAGACGTTACAAATACCACATTTCCATGCGCTACTTAGGAATCCTAAACATTCAGCAGCTGGACATCTATGGATAAATACCTTTTTATCTTTTTTTTTTGTTTCAATATTAATAGCTGGTAATCCCATAGTAAACCGTTCAATATTTTGTTTATTAATGCGTATATGGCGTTTCAATTGCCATAACTTTTCTTGCATCTCTGTTACTTCTTTTTCCATATTTCGGTTATCTTGACGAAATTGTGGAACTTTCACATAATTTGATACAGCTTCCATTGTTTCAGGAAACCTTGCTTTTTCTAGATGAAATAGTCCATTTTTCATATGTTGTTTATATCCATGATTGCCATTAAACCACGATGTATTAACAGCTTTTTTAAAGAAACTTCTATCCCATTTACCATTACAACTCATACAATGTGGTTCATCGAATGTATCTGGATTAATAGCAAATTTTCTCACACACTGTTTACAAGAAGTAAAATCACAATGACCACACTTAATAGGTGCCCTTGCTTTTTTAGTAAATTCTTCGCAACATATTGGACAATCTGTCATTTCTTCGTTTTGTTTTAACATAATAATTTGTATATGTTGATATTAAAATCATATGATTTTTCATCAATTTAACAAATTTTCTATTAAAAAAATAAATATTATTATTATAATGGATGAAACCAACTTTAATGCTGATGATTATACAGTAGAAGAATTGGAAAAAATATTTGACCTTGAAAAACCATATTCAAAAACTGATTTAGATGCGGTAGCAAATGATTTTATAGAAACCTATATGAAGAAAAATCATAGAGATTATGTATTATTTTTTCAAAAGGCAAAATTTATATTAGAAGCTGAAATAACCAAGGAAGAAATGAATTATAAAACACCAACAAGCAACACATTTGTTTCTAGAAATGAAATGGAAAAATACAATATTATTGATAGAAGCAAATTACTTTCACAAAATAATCCAGTTAAAATAGGAACATTAAATCAAAATGAACATTCTGTTATGACACAAATAGTTAATATTGATAGTCAATATCGGCGTATTTTTGATAATAGTGGTGCTTTATGTGAAAATGGTATTGATATTGGGCCTGGCGATAGTCAATATGTAAACAATTCAGAAGATTTTATTATTGATTTATCTGAACCTTTAACGAATGTTTTGGATATGTCTTTACATAGCATTGAATTACCACATAGTTGGTATACGTTTTCAAGTGATTATGGAACAAATAGTTTTGTTATTGAACACGTTGATTGTATAGGTATGCATTCTGACCATAATGTGGCTAATTATAATAATGGTACGTATACGTGTATCATACCAAATGGTAATTATACAGCTAATGAACTTGTAAATACTATAAATGGTGTTCTACAAATAGATTTTGCGACTACCGTTAATTCTTTTGGTTTACCTATTCGATTAATTTATAACCCAAATACAAATAAAATACAGTTTCAAGTTCATTGGAATTATTTTAATGATTGGCCTGCTGGGATAGTGCGCGATCCAATTACAAATACTCAATTTATCAATATAAAATTTTATGGGCCCGAATTTAATTCAACTTGTTCCAATGGTGGTGGTGGTAAAATAGATTATAATTTGGGATGGTTAATGGGTTTTAGAAAAAAAGAATACAAAATAGTAGCCGTTACGGAAAATCCGTCTAATAACACTGTTATAGAATCTATCACAGGAGAATCTCTTGTGGATACTTATGGTAGTAGATATGTTTTATTATACGTTGATGAATATATAAATAATAGGGTGACACAAGGTTTAATTTCATTAACAAATAATAAGGATAAATTTGAATTACCTGATTATTTCAAAAAGAAGGCATGTGTTGATGAAACAGAAGATATACAATCTCGCGAAGGTACAAATGCTTCAACAACACCAATAAAAAATCAATTAACACAGGCTCAAGAATATACTGTAAATCAAATTAAACATGCTCAAAATATATTGAACCAAGATCGTTATTATAGTCCTACAAGTTCGGATATCCTGGCGAGATTACCAATAAACAAATCAAATAATTTTGGTGTTGTAGTTATGGGGCAAAATCAAATAGGTGAAAATAAAAGAGAATATTTTGGACCTGTTAGAATAAGAAGATTGCATATAAAATTATTAAATGATAAAGGTATACCATTAAATTTGAATGATATGAACTGGTCTTTTGCTTTAAAGATCAACTATTTATATAAATATTAACTTATCATACATTTTCCACAGTTTAAACTAACATGTTCATCTTCCAATTCCATTTTTTCTGGAATTATTGTTCTAACTCCATCAATATTGTTTTTTCTTTCATATATTTTTTTAATAAAATATCTGAATGTTTCTTTAACGTTATTATAATCTTTTACACTCATTTCATTATAATAATAATTTTTTTCTGCTGCAAATCCTTCAGCATAACTTCTACTAATTGAGCGTGGTTTATCCGTTTTATTACCAATTATAATAATAGGTATATTACTATCTTTTCTTATAAATTTATTTATCCAATCGGTAAGATGATGGAATGAATCAATTTCAGATACATCATAGAATAAAATCACTCCGCATGTTCCTTTGAAATATGGTGTCAATATGCTACGAAACTTCACATCTCCAGATACATCCCACATTTGAGTTTTTATCATTTGACCATCAATAGAAATCATAGAACTAAAAAATTCAATGCCTATTGTAGGTATGGTTTTTTGTTTAAAACTATTTCCCTGTATAAGATCACAAAAAGATGTTTTACCTGTATTTGTATCGCCGGCGATTACTATTTTAAAAATATAGTTGATTGACATTTAAATATAATATAGTAAAATATTATAAGATGGAAGGGTTAAATTTAAAAAACTTAATTGAATTCACAGAATATAAAGACAATAAGGAAAAATTAATATTTAAGTATTATTGTGAGGGAGAAGTCAACTTTAAAACCTTAAAGAATAAATCTATAGCAAAAGAATTAGAAAAAGAATATGTCCGTAGATTGCGATTGAATAATATTTTCATGGTAAGAGAATTATCCAATAAACAGTCATCTAGAAATCGTTTATTTGAAATATTTGTAGAAATGGGTATTAAAACAATGAAAATTAATGATTTTATTAATAAAATCAATAACGAAAATTATGATTTTTTGAAAAACCTAGAAAAAATCCTTTTAGATATGTCTAAATAGAATTATTTATTTTTTTCTAGATTTTTCTATTTCAATACCATCTGGTTCATATTCCTTTATTAATATTCTTCTATGATATAAATTAGTTGTTGGTATTTTGGATGAATAATTTCCATATTCTTTCAACAATGGGTCATTTATTTCATTTATTATTTCATTTACATACTGTTGTATTATATATTTTATGCGTAAATTCTCTTCAGCCTCCATTTTAAGAGGGTTTCCTTTCGACGAACATTCGACCATAACTATTACTTCTTCCCCATTTATTTCCGTTTTATCTTCATAATAATACAATAATTCCGGACTATATCTATCCGGTTGTTTGGTTTTATAAATTGTTTTATCCCAATCAAATACTTCATCTCTAGCATTTAATTTTCGTATATATATATCTTGTTTCTCTTTTTTTATTATATTCAAATACAGATAAAAAACATATATATCTATGTGATTTTGTACTAATGATTTTTTCTCCGATGGTTGTAAATCTGTATCGCTATTTATTTCATCTATCAATCCTTTAAATATTTCTATTACGTTGACATTATTTAAAAGATCTCTTTGTATTTCTACATATTCTTCTTCAATATTATCATCTTCTTGTTCTTCAAAATCATTATTTTCTATTGTTGTATCTTGTTTTTCTTCATCATCTTCATCATCTGAATGTTCCCCACCATATTGTATATCATTATTTAATGAATCAAAATATTCACTATCTATATGTAGAGCATAAATATTTGGATCTATTATTTTTTCAATATTTGTATAATTTGTATAAATTATATTTGTTGGATTATTCAAATAAAATAATATTGACGAAACATAATCATCTGGTCGAATATCATTATAATTTATATTTAATTCATTCAACATATATATAATTCTATCCATGAAAATATCAGAATAATTAAATGCTGATAAATACATTTCTACATCATTAAATATTCCAATAGAGGGACTTTTTTTTGTAGATAATGTATTATAAAATGTGTTTTTAACATCATTCATTACATATTCTTTATTTAAGGGTGTAATATCATAATTTATTTTTTTTGGTTGTTCTAATGTTAAATATTTAAATAAATTATCAACATTAAAAATATTATTCACTGATAAAGTAGGATCCCCTCCTTTTTGGTTACGAATACCTATACATTTTTCTATATATGCTCTTTTTACATCATAATATTTATATATATTTTTTTCTAACACAGCATATTTCTTATTCCCACGCTGTTTTTTTATTTTTTTAAAGTTAAATATTTTTTCCAAATCTTTTATCATGTTTTTATTTTTCTTCCTTTCTTCAATGTTTTTAAAAAAAGTTTGAAACATATCTTGAATATTTAAAAGAAATTCTTCGTCAACAAATCCGCTCTCTACATAATCATTAAAAATATTAAAAGAATATACTAATGTTTTTTCACCTACTTGATTATTTATAGTAGTATTATTCCATATAAAATTTTTAAATTTTCGGTTCCATGATTTTGCTGTTATCTCATTAAATAGTGTTATATTTGTTCTTGATTTTTCAATATTGACATTATTGTTTTTATTTTTTGGTTTCTTTTCATCTAACCAAGTATTAAAAACATTTACAACATTTTTCTTTTTTGATAAGAAATGATCATAATTATTGATATAGGTTATGAGTTCTTCATTTGTTTCAATATCCTTTATATTTCTTTTCATTAGTGCTTCATTTTTATTAATAAACTCTTCATTGCTAATAAATGTTTTGTAAGACCAATAATCAGAAATATAACTTAAATAATAATTGCATGTTTTTAATAATTGAATATAGATTTTTTCGTATTTATTAATACTGTCTTTTTCTTGATATAAAAGATCTATAGTTTTTATATCATCTTGTAATTCTTTTGTAATTTTATTTTTTTTTACGTCAAATCTTTTGTATGTTTCTTTTATGGCTTCAAATGTATTTATTGTTTTTATATTTTGTTTTTGAACTTTATTATATCTATCAATAAGATTTTTTCTTAATACATTTTTCATTTCTTCTTTATTCACATTAAGTCTATCTAAACGAGTAAATATTTGTGCTCTACTCGATGGTGGATAATATACTACCCCATCAACACCAATAAATAAAGCAAAATCTCTTAATAATCTGTCGTTTGTAAGTAAATATTTGATTTGGTTATCTTTGTTGTAGTTTATTGTAATTGTGTCATCTTTTTCCCATGTATTATTTTTAAATGCAAATGTATCAATATACAAATCTTTCTTCATTGTCATTATAAATGCTTGTAACCAATCACCTAAACGCTTTGATATCACCATTGTTTCTAGAGAACCTTTACTATGTATTTTTTTATCATCTACTGTTTTATTTTTGTTTTTGTACCATACTTTGGATATTTTTTCTTGAAAATAGTTAAATATACTTTTCTTATTCTTTATAGAATAACTAAAACTTTTTTTAACAGATGCGTAATCACCATCTGTTATAATAAGTTTACCATTTGAATCAAGAAATATCAAATTTGAAGAATATAACTTTTTATTCCAAATATAGTTTGCAATTTTTCTTTTTTTTTTTCCTTTCTTTTTTTCTTGTTCTTTCTTATTATTTAATAAAACAGTTGGGTCTGGTGTTGTTATCATTAATGTTGATAAAATATCACTATGTGGTACTATTATATCACTAAAATTATTATTAAAATTATCAAACTTAGAATATTTTATAACCGAATTACTCGTATTTTCTAAAGCATATATAATTTTACCATCCTTATATGCTGTCGTTGTTTCTCCACCTGAATCTGGTTTTGATGAACCACCCGGGTCTGATAATGTTGAACGTGTATTTACAACAATAGGAGGTGGGAGAAAATTTTGTATTTTAGTTTTATTCCACGCTGGAAAAAAGCCCTTTTGTTGATCTATATAAAAATATACTTGTTTATTGTTTGAATTCTCTTGTAATATATCAATGAGATCTTCTCTATCTATATTTTGTTCTTTATAACCAGTTAATATTTCTTCTTTCATTATTTCATTATGAAAAGCTTTTTCGCTTTTGTAATTACTTACATTTGGATTTTTAAAAATACGTTTAAAAATATTTTTTAAAGTATCTTTTATTTTTCCTTTCGTTCTTTTTGAGCCTTTTGTTCTGTTTTTTGTCCAATCATGATAAGAATCAGTAGCTTGAAAATACATAATAATATCTACTAATTCGTCTATATTTTCTTGTTGTTCATATAGTTTATAATATGGTTTATTTTCCATGTGTGGTGTAATTAATCCTTCAGGTATATCAATATCTTTATTATCATTAGTTAAACTAGCCATATATAAATAACTAATATTAATAATTATTTAAATAAAAACTTATCAACAGTAGTTCTTACACAAAATAAACGATGTAACAAAATTCCCACTATAAAAGTAAATAACAACACATTCAAATAATGAGTATACATGAAATAATATCTATGTAAAACCCACGCTAAAACAAGAGTAGCAAATATATCTATCATAGCCATATTAAATATTCTATATCTATGTAATCCTTCACCAGGCTTACCGAAAAAATCCTTAAATTTACAAAAGTACCACATATATTAATAGATAACATTAATTAATTCCTTAATTACCAAAGCTTCATTCATATCCTCCTCCAATAATTTTTTATCTTCTTTTATTTGTTTTTCTCGTTTTTCAATATTTTTCTTTCTTTTATTGAATCGTTTGGTTCGTTTTTTGAATATTTCTTGTAATTTCGATTGATCTTCTTCTTTTGCTATATTATAATCATCTTTATTTTTCAAAATAAATAAACAATTTAGTCTTGCAACATATAACAAATTTGGATTATCTTTTAAATTAGTAAGATATATCACTGGTTTTCCCAGGACAAATTCCAATGTAACATTTTCCTTTTTATTCACAATACCAGAGGTTAAACTACAAAATATACCATAATCAAAACTATCATTCTCACGCATATCCTTTTCAAACTTATCTACTTCGCTCTGTTTAACATTTCTACTATAAATTTTAGATTCTAACATACCCATTATATTACCTTCTTTTATCGTAAAATCACCCATATGACCCTGTTTACCAACATGTTCAACACATGCACTTTTAAATTGCCTATGACATTCATTATATAACCAATTTTCTCCTTCATCTCCTTTTTTACTGGAATTTTCATTCATTAATGATTGTTGAAAGCTTTCCTGTAATAATTCAGCTATTCTATCAGAATATTTCTCTGACTGTTCCATTACCTTTTTATTATGTTTATTGATCAAATCCAATTTTTCTTCACGCTGTTTCCGGTCATCTTCTTTAAGGATTTTAATGTCATTTCTTAAAGTATCTATTTCATGTTCATACATTGTTTTGTATTTATTCTCAGTCTGATTTCTTATTTCTTGTGTTTTTTCCTGTATTTCATAATTTTTATCACGCTTTAGTTTATTATTATTATTTTTTAATTCTTGTATTCTTTCTACCTTTTCTTCCAATAATTTCTCGTAATGATCTTTAACAGAATTCATTTCAGCACGTTTTTCACCATTTATGATCCTTTTAGCTTCATTAAGTCCAATATCTCTCATAATAAATCCAATTTCAATAACGTCTAATTGTTCTTTACTTGTTAATGTAGCGAAATTTTGAACACGTTTATCATGTTTTGGAAACCAAAAGTCTTTTTGTTCTTCATCTTCTTCTACAAGGTTCATTAATCATGACAAATAAATTATATTTAAATACATTTGAAATATTTAAATATAATTGTTTTATTATATACAATGGAATTATTAACTAATCTAGCGAGCATAAATTCTTTGAAAAAAGGAACGAAAGAAAAATCAACAATGATAATAGAACCTTTACAAACTATTATCCAATTGGCTATTTTATCAAATTTAAAAGTAGGGACAAAAATGAGTATTGATAATAATATTTTAACATTACAAAGTCCAAAATGGCATCAGGGAGTAATGAGATGGTATAATGCGGATAGCCAAGAAGATTTGTATTACTTATATCATGCTATTAGGCGTTATTACAAATGGTATAAATCACAAACCGATGAAATTTTCGGATATTTTTTATTAAGAGCAATTAAAGGTCTTGAAAAGTTAATTAACACCTATTCATATAGTAATAATCATACAATTACACAAACATTAGCATTATATAAAAATTTACTGGAAATGGAAAATGCTGAATTATTCAAAACAAACAATGACGATGATGGTGTTAGTATTGATGTAGTATTTCAAAAAATAAAAACATTATATAGTCAAGAAATTCTACAGATTGTTTTCAATACATTATTATTAATGGAAAATGAAAAGGATGATAAATCCGTAAAATATTATGCTGAAGGTTTACAAAAATTATTGAAACCATTAAATTATAATATTCGTAAATGGATACAGGCTAATTTAGTAGGTTAAACCATGATACTTTTTCGTCTTTGTCGTGTCCCACCCGGCGTCAAAATTTCTCTATGATGAATTACATGATGATTTGGTTCAGTTATTTCTATACCAATACGATCTGTTTTTTTATGTACTTCATCAACAATTTCTTGAGTGGCTTGTCTTACAAATCTTCTTGTATTTTCAATAGGTGTTTCTTCTTCTTCGTCACCATGAACCATATTTACACAACCAATAATATCCAACATACATAAAAAATATTCACCCATACCAAAACAACAATAATCCAATATGATATCTTGTAAACAAGATGATACTTTATCTTTTAGTCCGCAATATTCCCAGGTTATATAAAACATACAAAAAAGAAACATAATACCAGCCAAACTTCCTGAAAATATAATAACATCTTGATTTGTTAATCCAAAAATAATGCTATTTTGTCTTTCTTCGTCAGTTTCTGTATTGTTTTGAGAATATATATATTTGTAGTTATTATTATTATTTGATACAATTGTAGTTTTATTTATCCAACGTATTTTATCAATATACTTTATTTTATACGATATGATTGTTTTATTTATAATGTTGGTTTTATTTATCACATTAGTTTTATTGAACCAACGTGTATGATTTTTCCACCTAATTTTATCGTTCCACCTAGTTATATCAAATGTAGTATTTAACCATCGCGTTCTATTAATCCAATTTATTCTTTCCTTATCTATAAATCTGGTTTGATTTATCCAATTTATTTTTTCCTTATCTATAAATCTGGTTTGATTTATCCATCTGGTTTGATTTATCCAAATTATTTTTTCCTTATCAACCCATCTAGTAGTGTTAATCCACCGCGTAGCGTTAATATATCGGGTAGTGTTAATATATCGTGTAGTGTTAATCCATCTGGTAGCGTTAATATATCGGGTAGTGTTAATATATCTTGTTCTATTTACGTCGCAAATTTTTACTGGTTTAACTGTAGTAGGTGAACACCAACATAATCTTCGTTTATCTTCATCGGCAGCGCCATTCGTCCACGGTGGTTCATTACAATACCAGTTGTTGCCAGTTCTTGTCAAGTTTGATAACACACATTGCCTTGTCAACGCATTATATACTGGTGTTCTTTTCCCGTGTATCCATTCGGTAATATAACTATCACAGGTAGCATTAAAACGATGTAATATGTTGCCAAAATCTGGACCTTCTAATTCAGGCAAATGGTCAAGATGTTTTTGTTTATCACAAGTCATGTTATAATGTATACAAGCATCAGTACAACTCTGTGCTGGTTCACCCAACACCCAAAAACCTTCATAAGGATTTCCATATTTATATTTATCACAATATCCTCTATAAGCATAATACTTGGTCGGATCATCATAACTTCTTCTTCTACATATTTTTCCCATCGTTCCATATATTTGGGTATAATTGATAAGTTCATATGTATAATGAGGTGTTTGACCGGCTAGTGATTTATATGACCATGATTTATAATCTTCGGCAATAAACATTGAAAAATCTTGTAAAGTATTTCCGTTTATATCTGTATATAAAGTATAACTATTTGATATCGAAGGATAATTATACAAATATTGCCAAGGGCCATAAGATCCATAATCTAAATCTTTTGTTCTTTTATCAACATCGCATACAATTTTTCCATCACATACAACAGGTTCATCCCAATATCTTTTTGTGGTTGCTCCCCCGGATGTGTATTTGGTTCCATATTTATAATACATTATTGTTGATGAATGACAACTTTCACAAATACATTCTGTACCAACTTCTCTTGGGCAATAAATAATATTATCTCTGCATTCCCTTGAACCAGTTGCTTTACAAGATAATTTAAATGTTCCACCTTTCTTAATATTTTGAGCATATACGATACTGTTTTGATAAGCATCATGACCACCTCCTTTTACCTTAATTGAACAACTTTCCCTACCACATTTTAATACTGTATTATGACAAATTCTTTCACCACCATTACAAGTAACATCATATGAACCTATCCACTCCTCATTTTTACAACCATCATGACCTGAACATGATTTTGTTAATGTTGATTCGGATTGAACGCATATAAATAAAAACAGAAATATTCTAAATAAGAATATTCTACATATCATAGTAATAATAAATAACAATACTTTATTATCTTTTTAATTATAAATTATAAAAATCTTTAAGTATTCAAAGTATAATATATAAAAATGATACTTAAGGAATTTTTATTTTTGTATTTTTTATCAAATTTCATGGTATATTTCAAATATAAATCCTTTAAGTAACAAAGTATAATTAATGTATTTATTGTTTTTTATACTTAAGCAATTTTCTGTTTTTTTCAAAAGTATTTTGGAATTTTGTTTTTTGGACAAATATTTTTGTCCATATTTGCAAATATGCAAAAAGCTTGTGAAAATATGTGAAATTATTGCCATGTTACTAGGTAATGTAGGTAAATATATAATTATACTCTATAAATTATGTAGGAAGTTTATGGTAAGGAATAAAAGGAACTAAAAAAAAAGAACTAAAAACGATTTAGAAAAAAAATCTCATTATAAAATAAATGCTACAAAATGCTACATATTTGCAACAAAAAGTTGCAAAAAAATATAATTGTTCTAAATGTGATTATTCAACGTCTAGGAAATCTTCATGGAACAAACATTTAGCAACCCAGAAACATAAAATGCTACAAAATGCTACACATTTGCAACAAAAAGTTGCAAAAACCAAAAAAACAAAAACATATTCATATATTTGTGATTATTGTGGTAAAGGATATAAACATCATTCGAGTTTTTATCGTCATAAAAAATTACATGAAGAAAAAGAGCAAAAAAAAGAAATGCAAAAGATGATTGATTTGATGAATAAAAATCAATCAAAAATGTTGGAAGTAATTGAAAGTACGAAACATGTAAATATAACAAATACGACTAATAATAATCAAAAAATATCAATAAATGTGTTTTTGAATGAACACTGTAAAGGTGCTATGAATTTAACGGATTTCATACAAGATTTACAAGTTACATTACAAGATTTACAAACAACAAATCATTTAGGATATGTAGATGGATATACAAATTTATTATTAAAGGGACTGAAAGAATTACCTACAACAGAGAGACCAATACACTGTAGTGATCCCAAAAGACAGAAATTTTATGTTATGGAAGAAGGAGCCTGGGAAAAAGATGATGGAGGTAGTAAAGTAGAAAAAGCTATAAACGACGTTACTATTAAAAAAGTAAAACAGTTACGTAATTGGGAAAACGAGCATCCCAATTATGAAACAGATAAAGAGTTATTATTAGAATGGCATAAGATTATTCAAACCATAACTGGTGCTACAGAAGACCAAGAAAAAAGAGAAAAGGATAAAAAAGAAATAATAAAACAAATAGGTGAAAATCTCAATATAAAAACAGCAATAGAGAGTTTAACCAACGAATAATTATTTTTTAGGATTATGAATTTGAAAAATTTCATTATCTTCTACCATGCCACCACCAATATCAGATTTTTTAGCCAATCGTTTTAAGGTTCCATCTTCAGCCATTCTTATAATTTGTTTATTAATACTTTGTTTATATGAATATGGTAGAGATTTTTTCATAGCGATAGCCACGTTAGACACTGGGAAATAATAAGGAGATTTTTTTAATTTTGCATTATTGGGATCATTGCTTTGTTTATTTTGATATTTACGATACATATTTGGAATAGGAGCAATACCACTGTATTCATTAGATTTACCTAGATAAAATTTAATTAAATTACCTCTAACTTCTTCTGGACTAGCTGTATAAGCATCTTCAGCAGCAGCAGCTTTCACATCCATACCCATATCATCATTAGCATCCCCGGTTCCTCCGGTATAAAATGACTTTTTTTCAGTTAACATTTTATAAGGATAATTCAACGATTGCATGATATCAATTTGTGGATTATAATCAAAACTTAGTATTTCTTTATCGGGAACAACTTTTTTACTATATCTATTTTTAAAAATTTCGATAATACTGGCAATAACATATACTAATAATAAGAAACCGGTAATAGTATAAATAGTTTTTAGTATTTTAACAGATTGTGATTTAGGATTTGAGAATACATCAGTTTTATGTAAAAAAGAAAACGTAGCGCTTAGTGTAAATAAAAATAGAGTTCCAGTTAGATTATTTTTCATCATTTTTTTGTATTCGTCATTGATAATAAAACTATTAATAGCTAATGTAATAATAAAATAAATAGCTAAAAATTTCAATGAATTAGTTAAAAATGCGACAATTTTATTATACACTGGTTCTTCATAATGCATAATATCTGATTTTAAATAATAAAATGGATATGAAAAATCAACATATTGATTAAATTTTGCGTTTAATTGAGCGTCTCCCAAATAAATATCAATTTTCGAATCATCTTTTGCCATATGTTTAAAAAAAGATTCTTCATCAATCATATTTTGGTCAATCCAATCAGCAGTAGGTACGTATTCAAATTGAATTCCTTCTCTTTTTGCTATAGTTTCCCATATATCTACTAATAAACCAGTTTTTCTAGTATAACCTTCAGAATACATATCATCAGTTGTAGTTGTTAATGGCGAAGCATTAATAATACCAACTCTAATCATATATATATAATAAATATTTTAAAAAGACCCATGACCAATATTATTCGATGTATATTTATTGGAAATTTTTTCAGCTATATGTCCTTTATTTATTCCACGGAAATATAAAATAGTTCGATTTATATCGTTAATAATAGGAACATCAGAATTTAATAAAAATACATTTGTATTCCAGTTAGTGGGTAATATATCTAAATTAGGATAATTATTTTTTTTTGATATATATTGTAATGTTTCAAAATTACCACTTAAATCAACAACCTTTTCACCTGGCGAATACTTCTTAGCTTTTAAAATATCAAAAGCAAAATAACTAAAAATACCAATAGTTATTAAAGTATTAAACAATTGAAACATAAAAGCAGTATTAGATTGTTTATTGGTTGTTTGTTGAAATATTACAAGTGCGCTACTAATCGTAAATTTGAAAGCATGAACAAATGATTTATCCTTTAATATGAAATAATGTAAAAGACTAGATACAATAACAAATGTTAAAAAAAAGGAAAGTAATTGAAAAATACCATGTAATGCGGCGAATGATTTCTTATTGAAAATACCTTCAGCGTTTTTGGATAAATAGTATGGAGAAGAAGCTTTAATATTGTAATTCATTTTGGAATATTTATTCAAATTTCCTACTAAAATATCATATTCACCTTTTGATAATTTTTCAATAGCTTCTTTATGATTAATTCCGGCATCAATAAACCGATAATTTATTTTTAAGACAGATGCTATTTTTTTCCACATATCTACAGCAATACCGGAAAATCTATTATCGTTTCCCGTTATTAAATATGGTAATTTTTGTTCATCAATAGCTTTTCCCCAATTATCTAAAGATTTCTCCGATTTATCATTATTATTATCTTTTATTGAAAATGGAGCATCATTGCTATTACTCAATACACCTACTTTATAAAGCATTATATATTATATAATGATTATAAATTTATCTTTTTTTAGATTTTCTTGATTGTTTTTTCTTTTTCTTTTTCTGTGTTTTTCTACGTGTTCTTTTCTTTTTATGAATAGCACCACCTTCTTTTGTTTCATTGTCACCAACATCTTGTTTTTCTTCCTGTGCTCTCTGTCTTTCCCGACCTATTCTTATATTAGTAGCACACGCTTCGCAATTCCAACCCCATTCATCATCTTCCTCCCAACCATCCGGTCCATTCTCTCCATCTCTCTCAGCCATTCTACCACAAGTGTTGCATGTATTGTAGTTGTCCTGACATCGTTCACATATTTCATTTCCATCCTCATCCATAGTCCAACCATCTGGATAATCATCATCGGGTCCTTCTATTTCTTCTCCACAATCAACACATTCCCACGTTCGGGTATCACCAGGAAGGCCACAATCACCACAATACCAACCTTCTGTGAATGAATATGAAGAGTGGTTGTTGCTATCAAAGTCCCAATTATCATCACGTAGTTGTTCACGAATATCAAAATCGCTCATATCTCTATCGAAGTATTGATTATCGCCACATTCATCACACGCGACAGTTACAGTATTAGCATCATTATCAAGTTCGGAATCGAATTCTGAACTCCTACCAGAGGATAACGATTGATTATCAACAGTAGATGCCATTGAACTGGCACGGGAAATAGGTGAGGCATCTGGGTCGTATGATGGTGTCCTCGGACGGCGCCTATTTTCCCATTCCCTATCTTCTTGTTGTCTAGCAAAATTAATATCATTTTGTGCGTCACGAATAATGGTTGTTGCTTGTGGTTGTCCTTGTGGTCCGGGCTGTCTTATTTGCGGCGAAAGTACTCGAGACAAACGCGTCATTATAGCTTCTGCTAATTCAACGCTTCTTGTATTATTTATTTCGTTAAAAGCCATAATACTCCCTGGGTCTTCGCAATTATGATAAAATTCACCACGTCTTCGTATATCTCTAGCAATTTGACTTAATCGCCCTGTATTGAGATTTTCATCAAGCCTAATACTACTGCGCGATGACTCTGCTACATTGAAATTTATATCAGCAAGAGCATTATTTTCTTTAATATGTTTGTAAGCAAAATTAAACCAAGCACATAAACTATTATTCAATTTATCGGAATTTAATTTACAATCATCTAAGTTAAAAACCAATGACATGAATTTTTTTCCTATACTAAAAATAACATTTTCACTGGTAATATTTATTGTTTCTACAAATTTAAGGAAATGTATAATTAAAGCACATAATACTGATAATATATTACGTTTTAAATTAAAGCGATGACAATCGTCTACTTTCCATTCGGCGTGTTGTTCGCGTTTTTTTTCGTGATGTTTTCTCAATTCCTTCATAGAACCTTTATTTATACCAAAATCAGCAACCCAACCTTCGTAATCAAATTCTTCTCCTGGTGAAGCTAATGAATTTATGAATTCCATCATTATTTCTTCTTTATTTTTTTTATCAGATATATCATAATCTTCAGAAATATTATTTAATAATAGTGTGTTATCCTCTTGTAAGTTAATAAAATCTATTATTAAATCTTGAGGGTATTCTATTGGTTTGTATTGTATTTGACTTGGGTTTTTAAATACGTCTACAACTTTACCAATTAATTCTTCAAGATGTTTTAGTTCTCTATGATATTCTTTTCTATGGACAGTTTCTATAAATAACAATTCGTATAATGATTTCTTTTTGTTAATTGATTTGATATAAACATTTTTCGAAAAAATCATGTCGAAATAATCAACTATTTTTTTTTGGAAAAAAATAGCAACATGTTTGTGTTTTAAATAATCTTCTCTTCTTTTATTTTCCGCCATAACAGCATTAACTTCTTGTAAGTGTATTTTTATTAGTTGTTTACTTTGAATTTCAACTGGAAAAATATAATCAAAATCTTGTTCATCATGAATTGCAACGATCTGGTTGCTTTCAGGTGTCTCAATAAATTCATTATCAGGAGCAATCTCGTATCCAAAATCAAATAGAGGATAAATTGCGTATAATCGTGGAAGGGCTGAATTGCTTTTTTTTAATAATCTACCAACCCTATAGTGACCATCATCTTGTATAACACATACTAATGTCTTTCCATATTCTACATAATTATTTATATTGGCTATAAAATTTTCAGGATCTCTGTGTTTGTTAGAGTGTTCTGATAAATAATTGACCCACTTATTTTGCCTAGAAACAAATATGAAATCTAAATCTAATAAAATGAATGGTTTTAAATCGGTATTATAGATAGTATTTTCCAACCCATCTGTTTTAATGTCAGTTAATTTTAATAATTTAACATCTGGATATCCAGTGATATTTTCGTTATGTATTTCGAATATTTCATATAAGTCATTTTCACCTTTTTTTTTAACGATATCGCCTTTTAACATACGAAAATCTGGAGTGTTCCAATCAATACTTTCCCCCATGTATGTTTTACGAATGTCCACAGTTGATTCAGGAAGTAAAGTATCAGCATATTTACCCCTTTCCAATATATATCTTAAGCCTTTGATTTTTTTTGGTAATAAACAACCTAGATCATTGGTATTAGATACTTGTTTTTCGGCATACAATGGAGAATTAAATGCTAATAAAGTTCTATATTTTAGTGTCATAGGATCAACTTTTTTATATTTAAAATTTTGATTTAACATATCAAGTCTCTCCTGAACAATCACAGTTTGTAACGTCCATCGCATAGTTTTCTCATCTCGTGCGATAAAACCATCAACAACAATATAATCGAAATCGTCAGCGTCTCCATCAATTTTAACAACATTCCCATATCTTATTGGTATATCTTGACCTTTATATTTATCATTTTTTATGTTATCATAACCTTTTATACTTAAAATATTTGTATCAGTGTTATTGTATGGGTCCCATTTTACTTCTTTTACATTTTTGATATCTACACTCCAAGAAGAAGAACCATCGTAAAAAATTATCACTATGTCATCATCATTTTCTATCGATTTAATTTTACCATATATCATTTCACCATTATCAGTTTTAACAGTTAGATGATATCCTGGTTCCATATCGTCAATATCATATTTTTTATCTGGTCTAGACCCATATTCTTTTATAAATTCTTCACCGATTTCATCACTATAACCATTAAAAGTATACATTGGAGGTCCTATTGTCCATAAATTATCTGTTTCAGCAGTAGGAGGTAAAAGTTCTTGTTTAATATAAGTAATATTTAATGCGATATTCTTGTTCTCGTCATCAAACCAACTCCATTGGGAAGCAATAAAATAACCTGGATCGGTTAAAGTAACATATCGACCATATTCAAATTTATTGCCCCGTATATCATCAGAACCTAACGTTATAGTCTCATCAACATCTCTATTATCCCAATGTTCACCAATATCTAATCGTTCAATAGCGGCTTCTAGGGTTTCTGGTTCATTTTGTGAACTAGGTAAAGCAGTATTCATCCAATCAGCATCTGGTTGTAAAGCAGTATCATATGCCATATCAACAATAGCTACCATATTTTCTTCATTTTTATTTTCTTCATTAGTAGACATATTACTATATAAATAGTTAATATTATATAGTAATTAAAAATTTGCATTTCTTGCTAATTCAGCACCCAAATATTTGGTAGCAATAATTTCATGAATTCTGGAGTTTTGATTTTCTTGTAGTTGTTGATTAATTTTGCTTAGAATTGGTGAGTTTTTTTGTATTGGGAATGCCAATACTTCCAATCCTAAATCACCTTTTATTATTTCTAAATTATCATATCTTTTATCACCATTATCTAGATAATGTTTTAAATATGCTTGTTGTTCAACTACTCCAGCATATTCAGAAGGATCTTGTAAATATTCGTCTAATTTTAAATCCTTACCAGGTTTTATTTTTTTTGGATCAACAAAAACTTGTTTTGGAACCGCTTTAAGTTTTCTAGATACTTCTAATGGTGTAGATTCAAATTCAACTACCACTTTTTTGTTTTTGATATATTGTTTAGGATCGATAGTTTCTTCGGTTGGATATATAATAGTTTTGAATGATTTCAAAACGAAAAGAATACCTAAAATAATAACAAAAATATTAATAAATTTTAAGAAGCTATTTTCAGCAGTTTTAGGTAATTTTGAAATTTTACCAGCAAAAATTAAATAAATAGTATTTTGGATTGTTGAAATAATATTAGTGCTTCTTTTTTTGATTACTTGTGTAAAAACAGCATTAAATGTCGTTAAGATAAACGTAATAATAAAAATAACAGTGATTAATTTAATTAATTCCACAGTAACTTCCTTATCGCCGGTAGATTTTTGTTTTAACAATGAAACATTTGATAAAAACCACGGATAAGTAAAATCTACTTTTTCATATCTACTTTCATTCATGCTTATTGGTCCAATTAAAATATCATATAATCCATCTTTCAAATCATCAATGGCTAATTCTAAATCATCTTCAGCTTTAATATAATAAAATTCAATATCTAAATCTTTAGCTACACGTTCCCAAATGTCTATAGCGATTCCTGAATATTTGTTTCCTTCTTTAATGACAAACGGAGCAGCATTACTTGTCCCTGTATAAACACCTACTTTCATATATATAATGTAAATAATATATTTGTGTGCTAAATAAATATATTTTTATATATTATATGGCTTCTAATGAATATAATCATATTCAAATGTTAACATTTTTATTTGGTGGTATTGCCTTATCAGCTTTAATAGTAAAATTTGTATATATAAAAATGGATGAATATGTTGCTCAAAAGCAAAAACAAAAATCGTTGGGTTCAGGTTGGAAAGTAATTCGTCCAGAATTAACACAAGAAGAAGTAAGTAAATTATTACTTAATATTGAAGAATTTAACGAGACATGGAGTAATTTAAATTCTGATTTTATAGCAGGTGATAAGAATGCAAAGGGAGATTTTACTAAACAATTCAATGAATTATACAAACGATATTTGGAATTAATGTTAAAGTCGGAAAGTATAATCAATGATCAAAAAGATGGATTGGCTCCAAAAAACTTAAAAACGAAACAATTGAAAAATTATTTAGAACGTTTACAAGGAAAAAAACAGAGTATAGATATATTAAAAGAAGATATACAAATGCAAGAACAATCTACTCAATCGGGTTCATTAAATTTCCTTACAATAGCAAATGCTATATTTTTACCAATGGGTGCAATGATAGGATTTTTTGGAATGAATTTTTCAGGAATGGACAAAGATGGTGCCTTTGCCTCATTTTTAGGTCCAAAAGCAACAGTAAAACAAGCACATTTAATGATGTGGGGTTCGCTTCTTTTTGTAGCAATAGTAGTAGCAATTGTTCTTAAATTTTATTTTATGCAAGGAGTTGTTTCAAATTTTCAAACGATGGATGCTAGTTCAGAAGAAATAGCAGCATATGATGAAAACAATGATGATTATTATAATTAATATATTATTGATTTTTTAATAAAACAATAATATAAATGGGATTAGTAATATCTTTAATGATACATGATTACTTAGAATGTAAGGAAAAATCTGTGGAGCTGACAAAAATAACACATTCAAATTATATAGAATTATCGACTATAAAATTAGATAATAATGATAAACATATTATATTTAACAATAATATAAATGGGTAATATTTTATCTAAATTTATAGAATGTTGTTGTTGTTGCTGTGCTCCTTGTATAAAAAGTCAATGTAATATATTGGATGATGAAGAGTATGAATATCTAGCTAAAGCCAATATAGATGATAGGGTATGTTACGATAGTATATATAATAATTAAAATATAGTGAAAATATATATATATGCCTCATCATATAAGGTGGCCATTTTACGCAGCTTCTGGTGCTATAATATATGGTATTTATCAGTTATTAGTAAAATATATATTAAATAAAGGAATGTCTGTTCCAGATTTAATTGCTTGGTTGGGAGTTATTTATGGAATAGGTGGGATAATATATTTACTGTATAATAATAAACTTAAGAATTTTACGAAAAGAAAATATGATTTATTAACATTATGTGTTGTTGTTTTATTGATTCATGTATTGGGAGATTATTGTTTTAACAGAGGTATTAAATTTGCTCCTAATCCTGGATATGTAACAGCATTTATGAGTTTAACAATTGTATTTGTATATTTATCATCATTATATTATTTTGAAACAGCAAAATTTGAAATAGGTCCTTTTATAGGTATTATGATGGTTTGTGGTGGTATTTTATTGATGACTATGACATGTGATTCAATAAGTATGGAAGCACCCAAAATAAAGAAACCTAAGATGAAAGGACAAAATGTATTAATGTATGCCCAGGAAAAACATTAAATTTCAGAACCATAATACCAGGCTATTTCATCGTCTTCATATAGCATTTCTTGATGACAATCAGAGCAAACAGTGGCATTATGTTTAGATAATTGTCTACGACACCATCCACATGAATTAAAGGACATGATATACCGCATTAAATCATTATTTTCCAGAACGGACCTAGTATTAATAGGTAAAAACGTATATATATGACCAACGATATCTTCAGGTAATTTATTGGCGGTAGAACTATTATGAAATAAGTAAAGAATATTACGCGACATTAAATATATTAAGTAAGGAATTCTTAATATATTTCCAAACATTTAAAAAAGAACTGAAAAAAAAGAACTTTATTGAGGTTGTGTGAATAGTTCGTTAGAAAAATTTTTTAATACAATAAATTGGAAAGTAGACACAGACATTATTTTTGGTGTAGATTTTTCAATAGCATACTCATATAATGTATCACCTAATTGAGACCATAAATTACCATATTCGGAAATATTTAATCGTAATTCAAGTTGTAAAGCTTCTTTTCTAGATAACTCTAGGGAATTTTTTGAAGGATCTTGAACAATCATATAATAAAATAACAATATTAATTGTTAAATTGATTTTGAGGGAAAGTATATTTTTGAAACATTCGGTTAGTAATAGCCAGGTTATTTTTTAGATAAAGGTTCTCATGTTTTAAAATATAATATTGAGATGAAGAATGAACTGATGCTCTCTGGTTACGTATTTTAATGTAATATGGTAAATTATCTACAATTTCTCTAATATAAGTGCTGAATAATGCGAAATAGGTACCCGACATAACATATTTTTCATCATATAGTAGATTTTCGACAACATCTATTTTTTTAAATATAACTTTATACACAGGTTGTTCAAATAAATGTTGCATAGTCCAATAGGGTTTTGTTCGAGGCATATTATCCCATTGTTCGAGATTTGATTTAAGGGGGAAATCGGGATCTTGTGTTATTTTTTTTACTGTTTCTATAAAATCCTTAAATAGTTTCTTATTGCCTTTTTTCAATAAATAGAAGTAAACTTTTGGTTTTTTATAAATATTTTGGCACAAATCACAATAATCTGTAAAAGAGTGAGTGCCGCGATAGCATCCAGTATATTGTTCAATCTTGATTTTTATATTATTTTCGATGGGTTGTAAAAACCTGGCAATATTTCGCAAAACATTATCAGGAAAATGTATTTCTGATTGTAAGAGGTTCATGTAGTTAATGATAAATAGACTATTAATTCTATATCAATTTAAAAATTGATTTAAAAATAAATATAATATATATTACAAATACAATGTCAAAATTAAAGCCTATTGTTAAATGGTCTGGAGGAAAAAAAGATGAATTATCAGAAATTACAAAATGGATACCTGAGAATATCAATACATATATTGAACCATTTGTTGGTGGCGGTGCGGTATACTTTCACTTAAATCCTAAAAAGGCTGTGATAAATGATGTTCATAAAGAACTGGTTGATTTTTATACTTCTATAAAAAATGGTTATAGCGATAAAATATATGATTTTATGAAATTACATCCAAATACAGAAGAAGAATATTATAAAGTTAGAAGTATAGAACCTGCGACAGTATTGGAAAATGGTGCTAGATTTTATTATCTTAGAAAGACATGTTTCAGAGGAATGTTAAGATATAATAAGAAAGGAAAATTTAATATACCTTTTGGTAGATATAAAACATATAATTATGAAATATTGAAAAATGAAAATTACGAAAAATTATTAAAAAGAACCGAAATATACAATAAAAGTTTTGAATATATTTTTACCAATTACAATGATGAAAATAATTTTATGTTTTTAGACCCTCCATATGACAGTGAATTTACCGATTATGGTTATTGTCAATTTGGAAAAGATGAACAAAGAAAATTAGCGAAATGTTTTAAAGAAACCAATATAAGATGTTTGATGATCATTGGGAAAACTCCATTCATTGAAGAATTATATAAGGGTTACATAATTGATGAATATGATAAGAAATATAGATTTAAGTTGCATTCCGGTAGAGTAGGGAATGAAATTAACACAAAACACTTAGTTATCAAAAATTATTAATTAAAAAAAGATACATTGTATCTTTTTAATTATTTTATAAGAGATTAGATATTCTGGTTACGAAATTTTTTAATTTATTTAGATTTTCATCTGCTCTTGCTTGAATTTTTTTATCAATACGATTTTTACTTTCAACCCCGTTTAATCCGCATTTTTCTGCAAGATCTTTATACAATAGAGTTTTAACTTGTCCCATAGTGGTTTTGAGCTTCATATCGCTTAGATCATTTGCATCATAGCAACAGATGTAGGGCACTACGGTTGTAAATCCTATCTTTTCACATAGTGTTTTGGTCGCTTCCAAGCTCTGGACTTCACCTTTGCTCTTCTTGGTATCAAAATCACAACCGTTTTTCAATTCAACAAGGTACACCACGCCATTGTGGATAATTACCAAGTCCACTTCAACTTCCTTTTTGTTTTTGCAATTTAGGCCGAATCCTTCGTATTGATCCTTAGAGAAGCGACACGATGCAATAACGCACGGTGTTACAATTCCGGGATCGTTGATTGTTTTACCCTTGTAATATGAGAATGGGCTGTTTTCCTGAACGTCGTAAGCAACATCATGCTCTAGGCTATTTCCTGCCTTAATTTTAGCTGAATGATTTTCAGTAAAGAAATTACCAATTATTTTTGCCGTCTCATAGTTTTTTCCATTGAAATATTGTGCAGTAAAACCGCTCTCCTTAATCTTCTTCTTTTTCTTTTGATATTTATCTGGGTGTAATATACGTTCTATTAGCACTGATTTATTTCCTGTTGACGATACATTTAATTTCTTACATATTTCTATAAGTTGAGCCGTTGTTTTTTGTTCTAGATTTAAGTGTGAATTCATGATTAGTCATAATAAAAAAATATTTTTTTTCGGCAATTTTTTACAAATAACTATATAAAATTGATTTAAATATCAATCTCTAAATTATTTACAATGAATAGTCATCGATTAGGTAGTTTGGAAAATCCACACCCAATCACACCTTCTGTAAAAGATAGAGTAAAAGGTCATTATTATATATATAAAAATGAATTGCGATTATGGAGTGGGGGGAATTTGAGAAGCAAAGAGCAAATAAAGAAAAAAAAGGAATATCGTGAAAAGAATAAAGAGAAAATAAAAAAACAAGATGCGAAATACAGCAAGAAATATCGTGAAAAGAATAAAGAGAAAATAAAAAAACAAAAAAAGGAATGGTATGAAAAGAATAAAGAGAAAATAAAGGAGAAAAAAAAGGAATATCGTGAAAAGAATAAAGATTATGAGAAAGATCGCTATAAAAACGATCCAATATATAGAATAAAACAAAACATGCGATGTAGAGTATTGAGTGCTTTGAAAGCACAGGGTGCCTCCAAAAATAAACGAACCATGGAATATGTAAATTGTTGTGTGGAACTTTTATACAATCATATAGAATCGCAATTTGGAGATAGTGGTATGAATTGGGATAATATGGGTAAAGAGGATGGTGAAGGTGGAAGAGGTTGGGAAGTAGACCATAGAAGACCGTGTAGGAGTTTTGATTTAAATGATGAAGAGCAAAAATATATGTGTTTTCATTGGACGAATTTGCAACCAATGTGGGGTCAAGAAAATAATGAAAAAGGCGAGAATTATGACCCTGAAACTTACCCATATAAATGGATCGATAGAGAAATAGGTTGGGTAGGAATACCTAGTTACTTAATGAAAAAATAAAAAACACTTAGCAAAAGAGATTTAAATACAAAATATTTTTTTAATTTAATGTCTACAGTAGTACCAGTTACGACTTATGATACTGAATCATATGATTCAAGTTTAAGCGATAAGATAGAAAAAGGATTAGAAAATGGTAAAGAAAAAATAAAAAAGTTAATGGATTGGGATTTGGATGGTAAAATAGAAATTAATGATGCGATTATGCATTGTAAAGAATGTTTTGGTACATTATCATGGTTTTATGATGTATCAATAGATAATCTGCCTGGCGGTTCAATACTAGGAATGATTTTAACAATTATTTCTTCATTTTTTATATCAACAGGTCTAGTAAATTGTTCAGGGATTATAACAAAATATGTTCCAGAAGCTGAAATATCAAATTTCGAATATTTTTATACAATGTCAATGGCATTTTTTATAGTATTACATATGTGTGTATTATTCCATGGTTTAAGTATAACCAGTTTGGAAACGTCTAGAGAATGTGGTGCGAAGGAAATAGGATGTTATTGTTGTTGTAAAAATAAGAAGACGAGAATGGGAAAATGTTGTAGAATATTCCAGAGTTGTAGTCAAAAATCAACACAAATAGTATGGGGTGTTGTCGGAACCGTATTGATGTTTTTATTTTATGGATTTTCTATAGGTATATTTGTGACATCTACGATGACAGTAGGAACATCATATTATACAAAACAATCATGTGATGCCTTTTCGAGGATGATTGATCAGGCGAAAAATCAGTCTGTTTATTATATAGCCGAAGCAAAACAACATGTAAATAGTGCGGATAATGTAGCATTGATGATATTGAGTCAATATAATGGTATAGTAAATATGAAAGAACGGTATTTGGATAGTGGCATGGGACAAGTGGATACAACAAAAGATACGATAACAAATCCGGGTTCTGAAATGTTTAAGGAGAGTATGGGTATGAGTAAAAAAATAGGGAGGGGTTTGACAAATGGAGAATTTAACCCGTTACAAAAAATAGCAGAAGGTAGATCGGTATTATCAACCTTAAATTCATCGATATATGAAACAGAAAAACAAGTAGAATATTATAGTGTTCTACTTGATTATGCAGAAAAAATTTGTTATGATTATGGTAGTTTATATAATGAGTTTTATACAATAGCGATAGGAGCAGGATTGTTATTAGTATCGCATTTTATAATGTTTGGAGCTCATTACAAGTATTTTACAGTGTGGAATTATGAGGCAAAATTAATTAGATTGAATTAATTGACTTCATCATCTTCTTCATCAATATCTTCTTCACTAATTTTATAACCCCACAATGCATTTTCAAAAGTCTTAGTTTTATATTGGCAAAAGGCCCATAATCCTTTAGATCCAGTACTTTTGCCAATTGCGATGTTATGCCCCGAAACAGTTTTCTCCCGCCGAAACAGTCGTTCTGCCTTAGAAGAGCTAGCATGATCAATCCACCAAAGATAATCTTCAAATAACATTTGTGTGGTAATTTTTATGTATTTGCCTTGTTTACGCAAATTTTCAAACTCGTGAGCGTCTAATTTAATAATTCTTTTTTCATAATATTTTTTAAATATTTCTAGTTTTTCTGTTTCTCCTGTTGATAGGTAAATTTTTTCTTGTAAATGGTAGCATTTTTCTTTCAGCATTTTTTTTTCTTCATTCAGCATTTTTATTTTTTCGTGTAATCTATCAATCCATTCATGTTTAGCCCAAATTTTATGAATTAGGGCTATTCCATTGTCATTCGCCTCCTTCCTCACCTTCTCTAATTCTACAGATTTTTCATCTTGAAGTTTAATATATCTTTTCATTAAATTCATGTAAATCGGATTGTGAAGTAATTCATCTAAATTTACATCCATGTTTGTATTCGTATTCATATTTTGATTTATTTTAAACAGTGAATACTTTTTTGTCAATTTAATTAATTCTCAGGATATAATTTGGAATATTCTTTTATTCGGTCATGATAAATTTTATAAGCGTTTAAGTGAGCCGGATTTTTGTTATCTCTACAGTATGTTACGCAAAAAAAATATATTTTATTCCATCGTTGAGAAACAATTTCTGGTGCGCTATGAGAAACAGTATCCTTAATTTTATTAAATGAAACAATAAAATCCGGTTCATTTTTAAATTCATTTTTTAACAAATCAATCGTATTAAGAATATATTGTGTTTTACTTATTTTATTCATATTATAAATAAAATAAGTTGTTTTTATTTAACTTGTTTATCAAAACACTTTTTGTAAACGTGTTCATATATTTTAATATTACGCTCTAGTTTTTTTTCATCATATTCATTTTTTGGATTTGTAACATATAATAGTGTGAGTTGTTTAACGCAACTACAGCTATTAATATTACATTTTTTTAGATGCGTCATTTTTAACCATTGAATTGTTGTTTTAGCAGTTGCCAACATAGTTATATGATATACATATAGATATTTATACTTTTATATCAATTTAAAATTGTGGTTGCGCATCATCGGGTTTTCTTCCAGTAGATCGTTGTCCTTGAACAACCATCCATTTTTCATCAAATTTTCGCATTACAGATGTAAATACAGCAACATCATCATTTTCGGTACCCTTATAATTAAATCTACCATGTTGTGTATAACATACATAAGCACAGCAACCACAAATGCTTAATCTATTAATAGAAACAAGTTTGCTTGATTCTACTTTCACATCAGCATTAGTCATCATTTCTTCCCACCCCTGTTTATCTAATGGATTTCCAGATGGACGAATAAATATACAATCATCGTGCATATGTTTCATTCCCATTTTATAGTCAACGTGACACATATCTTCGACAACTTCTCTTACTTTTTCTTCTTCGGTTTTCATTTCAGACATTATGTTATTTTATTTAAAGATATCTTTAATATATTATTTAGATATAATATATGGCAATAAAAAAGACAAGTATATTTAAAAAATATTCATTAATACTAAAAATAATTGGGTTTAGTATGTTAGCGATAGCAGGATATATGGATTTGACAAATAGTAATAATACAATATTGACGGATCCATTTACGTTAGGTGCTGGTATCATGGTTATTGCGTCTATAATGATGTTGGTTAAACCTGGCGTTAATTACGGTCATACAGCTTTATTTTTCTTTATATTTGCAAAAATAATTGCTCAATATACCCATTCCCATCATTATGATTTTTGGGGACAGGTAAAACATGTTTGATTAAAAAATTTTATATATTTTATAATCAACAATATTTTTATTTACACAAACAACACACCTTCACTTTCCAAATCTTTACGCAAATTATTCCAGTTATTTAATACTTCATCACACAATTCATCACTAAACTTATGCTCCTTCATTTTTTGAATAACCAATCCAATCTTACCAACAGTACCAAAACACTCATCCTTAATCTCATTAATAATACTCTTATCCTTATTTAAAGCTTCAATCAACCATTTTTCTCTTCCCCCCAAAATATCCAATCTTTTTCCAATATCTCCTTCATCAATACTTACAAAATACTGCTGTGAATAACCATTATCACATCCTACAAGAACATTTCTACAATTAAAATCACTACATCTAAAAATTCCCCGGAATACTCCAATTTTAACAAATTCTTTTAGCTGGCGTCTAACACCTGGGAAGGAATGCTTTATCACACCTATTTCCATGGGAACTTTCCAATTACAATGAACTATTTTATCCATTACACAATATACAACCGGCTCGTCATCTTCACTAATATATTTTAAAACCCAATTATCTTTCCAACTTTTTTTACTTTTATCCATTTTTTCCATTCTAAAATCTGCCAATACTCTTTTCATTCCAATTTTCCTTAAACCAAATAATTCTTTACATTCATCCAACACACAATAATCCCTATTATAATTCATGCTTTTCCGCCCTTCTTTCCAGATTTTTCCCTCATATTCAAAACACATAACTTTATTTCCACAAGTATTTTCGGAGCACAACTTTATTTTACTCGTATCAATTCCACCAATCTTTTCCAAATTTTTTTCCAGGTCATCAAAATTTGGCTTTCCTCTCATCTTCTTAATTCTTTTATATTTTTCGGATCGCAATTTTTCTCTATCCGTTTTTCCCTTTTTTTTCTTTTCAGGAACAACCGCTTTTTTTTCCGAAACTGCTTTTTTTTTGAAGGGTAACCCCTTAACTTTTTTTTCTTTTTTAACTTTTTTTCCTTTTTTTACACTTTTCAATAATTTTCTAGTTCCATCAAAACTATTATAAACATCTCGCCATTCTTTAACAAAATATTCCTTATCTTCATTTATAACCAACCCACCTTCTGTTTTAAAATCTTTCTTATTTTTTCCTAATTTCCGACCTTCACTACAATGCATATCTATAACATAATCATCAAATTCCAAATCTATCCTATCTTCAAAAATTTCTCTCAAAATTATTTCATGATTACTATATCTATCATCATATTCTTTCTTCAAATCATTTATAATTTTAAAATTATCCGTGCTTCCCCAGGATCCTTTATCTTTAGCTTCGGAATGTAATGCTATGTCTATACTAGCACTAAGAAATATAAATCTTTCTTTTCTATTTTTTTTATAAAAATCCTCCAATTTATATTCAAGACATTTTTTCAAAATTGGACTTTCCTTTATTTTTTTTAAATTAAATAAATATTCCCAAATCATATAAATATTTTCTTTTCGCCGAAACCTTGTTTTATCTCCTACTGCTCCTCTGTTAAATATCTTAAACATCCACTTAAAACATTCATGATCTTTTCTCTCAAAACATTCCTTAAATTTTTTAAAATAAACTTCATCACTTTCTTCAGCCTCTTCAAGGTCCCTAACATTATAATCCCAAAAAGACCGAATATCACTATTTCTTCTTAATTCCCGTGAATTCACCAAAATTTTCGCGGCTATCACTAAATCCATAAAATTCTTTCGCCCACTTTTTTCAAAATTCTCAATATATTTTCTAATTACTAAATAATTTTCGGTCTCATCAAATAACATTTCTTCATCCAACATTATTATAAGCCTATTAATCATATTAGTAACAATACCCTTCGTTGCCCTTTTTTCGGATTGACTTTCTGCAAAAACTTCAAACAAATAAATTTCCGCGATACACCATAGCATTTTTTTATCTTCTCTTCTCCTTAAATATTTTTGGATGCCACTTTTCACTTTATCCAATTTATGGCCAAACCAGGTTCTAGAACTAAAACATGTTCTATATTTCATTAATTCACTCATTTCTTTTTTCTTTTCTTTATTCAATAATAAATCCAGAATTTTGCTTTTTAACATAAATAATATAATTAGTATCAAAAAATATTTTTCAAACTCAATTTTTTAGTTAACACAATGAAATAGTTAATAAATTAAATTATACCATAATAGGTAACAAACATAGTTAATATTTTTGTTGAAATCATTTCAACAATAATTTGTGATGATAATATACAAACTATTATAATAATTGTTATTTATAATGATAACAAATATTATAAAACATAAAAACGATTTTAATTCGATATTTGTTACTGATAATATTTTTTATGACATATATTTTTCATTATGTGACCATATTAAGCTTTAACATATAAAATCAACGATTTATAATTTTGTTGATTTCAAAATCCAGACTTAAAATTAAGCACTAAAACTTAAAAAAGAGAACTAAAATCATGAAAAACTCCTAAAACAAGGAAAAAATGCCAAAAATTAGTTTATTTGTGAAAATTATAATCTAATTCAATATTAA
>CEVX01119931.1_pt1 | contig 67989 bp, 63 predicted proteins | sample 356561 | NCBI WGS metagenome assembly CEVX01 (sample SAMEA2623886, study PRJEB7988) | marine metagenome | biome: marine biome (ENVO:00000447); feature: surface water layer (ENVO:00002042); material: "saline water (ENVO:00002010), including plankton (ENVO:xxxxxxxx)" | depth 5 m | reverse complement strand
AACTTAGTAGGTTTGATACCACGAACAACACGAACACTTTTCTTACCGATACTAAATTCTACTTGTACTTCTGTACCACCATTGTTTATAGAATTTACAAGCTGTCCTTTTGATATATTACGAAATGGTTTATTGAATAATCCAAAACATAATGCGTCAAGAATAGTAGATTTACCAGAACCATTCTCCCCAATTATAAGTGTAGAGTGATTTTCGTTTAATGTAATTTCGGTAAAGTTATTACCAGTAGATAGAAAGTTTTTCCATCTGGCCTTTTCAAATGTTATCATAATTCTAAATCACTTGCCTCTACATATAAAGATTTCATCATGTTTGTAAGTCTTGATTTATCTAGATTTACATCAAGTTCATCAATGTATCTTTCTAATAAAGTCATAGTATCTTCTGCATTTTTAACAATTGCATCATCAACATTTGATGCATCTAAATCACTAAAGTCCTCAACTATTTTTACTTCATGGGCTCCAGATGATGATAATACTTTATCAATAAACCTATCAAAATTATACATATCTTTTTTATTGACAACAACAACCTTTACATACTTCTCTGATAAAGTTGATACATCATACTGCATATAATCTGTAGTTGTGTCATCATAATATACTTTTTCAAATATATTATATGGATTAAGTATACGTTCTAATTGTCTTGTTTCAGTATCAAATACATGAAACCCCTTTGGGCATTTGTTATCACTCCAAGTAAGTTGGTATGTAGAACCCAAATAATGTATATGTCCATTGTCAGACTTCTTGTGAAAGTGCCCTGTAAATACTGTATCAAATTTATTGAATAAATTAGATGGGTGTCCAGACTCAGAGAAATGACCATTATGCATTTCAAAACCACTTATCTCTAGATGACCCATAGCAATCTGTGCATTACTTTCATTGATTGCATTCATAGTATCAGAATAGTTTTCTGTATTGATCCAAGGCAGAAACATAATAGGTGTATTATCAAATGTTACTGTCGTAGCTTCTGGATATATCTTTACATTAGGATATCTTCCCTCAACCAACTCTTCAAGTGAATTTACTTCATTAGTATTCTTGTAAAATGTATCGTGATTACCCACCATCATATGAACTGTGAGATTATTATCAACAATAGGTTTCATAAATCTTTCACGAAAATCTTTTGCAATCTTATAAGAAACAAACTTACGTCTGTCCATAATATCACCAAGATGTATAATAGTATCTATTCCACTATCTTTTACATATGGAAAAAATACATCATCCCAAAACTTATAGAAATAATCGTTGAAAAATAAATTGTCGTTCCTTGCGCCGAAATGTGTATCAGTTATTAGCGCTATTTTCATTTATTTCACTATCCTCATTATAAAACTTTTCAAGACCTTTTAATTGTTCTTTCTTTTTCTTGGGTTTGTAAACATCTTCGTTTGGTAGAAAATTCTTTTGTAAATAATCTACATAAGCATTCTGATCCATGTCTGTACCATCAGCCAATATATCTATATTCATATTTTCTATAATCTTATGTTTAACGTGTTGTTGTTTTTTCTCTCTTTGTATTCTACGAATAAATGCATAATAAATGATTTGTGTAAAATATGCAAAAGGGTTTTTTGATTTTTCTGGATTAAAGTTAGACGCATATTGTAGACAGTTTTCTATACCATCAGATATCATTTCATCTCTATATGTATAGTTAATAAAATTAGGTCTGTAGGATAAATGATTTGCAATCTTTAAAAAACATTCTCCAATATAATTTGTAACTGGTGGTTGTGGATCTCCAGTTTCTTCTGCTGATGCACAACTCTTTTTCCAATCTTTCATGGCTATTAAAAATTCTGCGTTATCAACGTAATGTATACTTTTTGCTCTTTTAGGCATAACTCCCCATTCCTTTATCTTTAATAACTAATATAATATAATTATATAAATTTGTCAATAGATAATAAAATTTAAAAAATATGTTGACTTCCTCTTGACAATGAGTTATATTGACTATGCTAGGTATCAGAATCAATGCATAGTATCTGAATAGTCAAAGAAATCTTCATACTCTTCTTCAAGTTCTATTTCATCTAATTCTTCGTCAGTAGGATAAATTAGCTCTTTATCTTCTTTTTTCATTCGTTCTATGCAATAATCATAAAATTTAATTAATCCTACAGAAGCATTTGTTATTGTTAATATTTGTGATTTAGGAACTTCAAAGTTTTCTGTATCCGAAAAATGAATCCACCTATGTAAAGATAAACTTTCTGACATACTACCATCTACAGTAACCTTCGGTCTAGCATGAATCTTCATGGGATGAGCTACAACGATATGTGTCTTATCTGGATTATTAGACACTGCACAAACTATTTCTTCTCCACTTGTGAGTTTTAATATTTTTGCATCTATGCTCATTTTATTTTTATCCTTCTAATTTCATAATCAAATTCTTCTTCATTATAGATATTTATTCGTTCCATAAAGTGTGTTAGTGTATAATTTTTTCTTGTTTTGTAAGTAAAATCATCTGCAATATCAAATAACATTGCAGAGTCTTTAGTTTCACTTTTTCTTAGTCCTCTACCTATAGATTGTAAAGTTCTAATTCTAGACTTACTAGGTGAAGAAAATACAATGTTATGTAAATTTCTAATGTTAATTCCAGTAGAAAAAGTTCCATATGAAGCCACAATAATTGCATCTTTTTGACCTTCTGTTATTGATCTAATTTCTTCTCTTGTTTCTGTATCGGTGCCACCATAAACAAAAAATACTTTTCTATTCGTTTTTTGTTTTATCATATCATAAAGAATAGAACCATGTTTTTCTACTAACTGAAACAATACTAAAGTATTTTTATTTAGATTAAGTGTTAGATCTCTAATAAATTCATTTCTTTTCTGGTGGCCTACGATAAAATCTATTTCATCTTTGTATTTCATATCTTTAACCAGTTTACACTCATATTCTGGATAATATAATATAAGAGATTGTATTGAAAACTTTGCAAGTGTATTTTTATCTATAAGTTCTTTAGTAGATATTATTTTATTTAACTGGCCAAATAATCCTTCTAATACTAGTCTATGAGTTTGCATACCATCTAATGTTCCTGTCAAACCAAATCTGTATTTACATAAATGAAGTTTAGTCATAATTGATGTAAGAGATTTGGATTTAAATAAATGAGCTTCATCTCCAACTACCATACCAAACTGTTCAAAGTATTTTTTGGGAAATTTATATATTGATTGCCATGTAGATATAACGACAGTTTTTGTCACTTGTTTATCATAACCACTATAAATTTTTTGCATAAATGTATCTAACCAACCATAGTCAATAAAGTCGGAATGCATTTGTTCAACTAATGATGTTGTGGGAACAAGTATTAATATTTTATTAGTGGTAGTAGCTTGTAATAATAAACTATAGTATCTTACTAAGACGTAAATAATAAGCGATTTACCAGAAGCAGTAGGACTAAGCAAAAGAGCCCTATGTTTTCCAATTGCGTGAGATATTGCGTTAATTTGATAGTCACGTATCTTGATACTTTTTCCATTAGATCTAAGTCGGAGTCCTCTAATATATCCAAGTAATATTGCTCTGTCAATTTCTTTATCATCTTTTAAATCCTCGTCTACAGAATATTCTTCATTTAAATCTTGTAAATATTTAGTTAAGTATGTTATCAACCCAAGATACAATTCTCCTGTGGCTGGTGAAAATAATCTTATTTTACCATCCCAAATACGATTCCTAAACGCAGGCATAAAACGAGCGCCTGGAACTTCAAAAGTAAAAAAATCAGATATAGTTCTTGCGATACTTGGTTCTGCGTTTACTTTGAGATATACTTCGTTCTTCTTAGATATTTCTATCATTAGATAGTACCATCTACAAACTTTCTCCATTCAATCGCATTTTTAATATCCCAACCTCTACTTTGTATTTGTTTTAATATTCTTTCACATGAGTCCATACAAATCTTATTGTACTCTGTTTTTTGTTTAGCTTTGATAAGTTCTTCATCTGATTCTAAATATATGTGTATATCCTGTTTTAATATTTTGTGATCAAAAGGATTATCACGATATATCTGTGGATCAGCCTTACCACCATAATATTCCCATTTTTTTCTATAAAGAATACGATATTGTGCATCAGACATTAATTGTAGTTGTCTAAAGTTATTATAGATATTTAAATATTTTTGGTGTAGGTTTGCAGTTTTTAAAGATTCATCTCCTAACTCAACGTCATCAATCTTTAAATCTTTTTCTGCCTGTTTTTGCAATTCATCTAATGTCATAATAATCCATTCTAAAAGGCGAGTAGGGTGTAAAACTTACTAGGTTTTATATTATTTCTTACTATTAAGAAACTAGGATTGGTGTTAAAGTTTACCATCTCCTACTCTAATATATTTATAATACTTCAAACTCGTACAAATCAAATTGAAACTGAACATCAGCAGTTATTCCTTCTCCAGTTGCATCTTGTGTATTATATGTTACACCAGATAATGATGATGGATAAAGACCTCTAAAATTAACTCTAATCTTTGGATTGTTTTTATTGGACAGTATATGCATTGTTGCATCACTTGTCAATACTGATGGATTTAAAACTGGTGCATTTCTTACATTAGAAGTTTGCTTAGGAATTACTGGTAATGCACCAGGCTTTGTTTGTATTTCGTTTCTTAAAGCACTATCAAATTGTTCGTTGTCTTTGGGAAATCCTATACCAGTTATCCAATCATGCAATTCACGATAATTTGCTAAATCTTCTTGGACTATAAAAGTTACATTAAGTGTTTCATAAATGAGTGTATCTCCCATAAACGGCACACCTTTGAATCTAGTATTTAATATCGCATCTCCAGACATACTAATGCCTGGAACATTTGCAGATGTTATCGTATACTCAACATTAGGTAATTTTAGAATATCAAACCTAAACTGTGTTGGGTGTGTATAATCTAAAGTACTAGGTTGTCTGTTTAAAGAGTTAAAATTAACTGCCATAATGATCTCCTTCACAAGTATTTATAACGACTTTGTGTTGGCTTTGAGGGAAGGGCTCGAACCTTCACGCAAAAATATTTGCACACAATAAACAGTTGTGCGTGTCTACCAATTCCACCACCTCAAACTATTTAAGCAGCTAACTTAACATTTATTCTGTCCAGTGCAGAAATTATTCTTGTCATACCAATTCCACCGCCAACTCTTGGAATAAAATCATATTTCAAAAATTCATTCAACTCTTTTTGTACTCTATCTTTTCCAAATAGTTTGTATAACAATTCTGCATACTCACCATCTGATATTGTTTCAAATGTATTTCTCATTTGTTCTTTGTCTGTACTTCTTTCAGCAGAACCTATTGTTTCCATACCATTTAAAATTACGTCAATCTTTTTACTGGTAATACCATCCAAATCTTCGTTTCTTGACATATTCCAAAATGGTGAAGTAAACTCTGGAAAGTCTGTAATCATACCCCAATCAATAATTTCTTCGTGTTCATTTTCCAATTCACTTACATTAAATTGGTCACTCCATTGATCATAAGTTTGTATTTCTAATTCTGGAAACCCCATATGTTTACATAATTCTATTTCCATATTTTTAAGATCATTGATATCGCCAGGCATTTCAAATTCAAACATTGGAAATATTGTTTCATGTCTGCCAGGAATTGCATTTGGTTCTTGTCTATAGCTAGTGGAAACACAAAAAAACCCCTTACTAGAGGGGCGTGTTAATAGTTCATGTTCTAACCACATTTGTCCAGTTTGTGGCAGGGGCCATATATTCCCCATGTAATTATATGTTGCGACATTTTCTGGATCTTCGCAAGCCGCTAATATTGATAGTCGATTTTGTGTATGTACTTCTTCAAAACCTTTGGATAAAAAAAATGACCTCAAAAGGCCAACTGCGTGTGTAAATTTCTTAGGTGATATAAGTTGTGTCATAATTTCCTCTTTTGTTTAAAAAAAGGGGGATAAAAATCCCCCTAAAGTTATTATAGTATTTTTTACTACATGAGATTACATTAAGTTTGTTACCTGTACTCTTCTGTAGTATGTGTTTGCGTTTGCAGTAAGAGCACCACCACCAGCAGTTGCACCTTCAGCGAATGGGTTTGCTGTCATTCCATATCTGGTTTTGAAACCGATTTTTGGTTGAAATGATTGCTCACCTACTGCACGAACCATTTGTAATGGTACATATGGGCAGTAAAAGATACCAGCATCAAATGGTGATGCACCCTTATATCCAGATACAAAGTACTGTTTAGCAGAACCAGAATTTGCAGAATATGGATCAATGTAAACTTTATGTCTACCATTGAGAACACCAGCAAATGTATTTCCAGTATCGTCTACAGTTAGGTTATTATTAAGAGCAGGAGTATAGTCTAATACACCAGCCATTTGAAGTGCAGAAGCAACGTCAGCAGAACAGATAATCATGTTACCTTTTCCTCTACGTGTTTCTTGTGCAATATGATTTGCTTCTCTTTCAAGTTGGAACATAAGTCCTTTGAACTTCTCAACTGACCAACGACCATTTGAGTCAACGTCCATATCAAATATTCCAGCATTTGCAGTTGTACCAGCAGCTGCACCAGCTTTAGCAGTTTTATATACTGTTCTTACAACTTCTCTATTGATTTCTGAAAGAATTTCAGAAGAAAGAATATTTGACAATTCTGTTTCTGCATCAAGACCATGAATTGCTTTTAAGTCTTGTGCAAGTTCCATTGAATATTCTGCTTTTAGTGCTCTTGATCTTGCAGTAACACTATGCTTTTCAATTGAGAATGCCATCTCTGAAAAATTAGAAGATCCATCACCTAATTCTTCAGCAGCTGCAGTTGTCATAGCAACACCAGATACATATGTTCCTGGCGAACTATCGTTAAGAACAGCAGGGTTAGTACCTTGCATTTGAGTTGCACCACCTGAGAAGTCATTATCTGCTTCGTTATAGAATGCTTCTGTACCAGTTTGATTGGTGAAACGTGATCTCATTGCAAAAATAAGACCAGTTGGCCCTGTCATTGGTTGAACACCAGCAATATCATAAGCGATAAGATTTGGCATTGATCTTCGTACTAATGAAATTAGTATTGGATCATAACCTTGAACATTCCCACTAGATGGGGCATATCCAGAGTTAGTAGGTGCGGCTTCTGATAAAAATTTATTATCTTCTTGAATAGCCTTTTCTTGATTTTCTAGAATAAGTGAGGTAACAGCCCTACGATAAGCATCATCAATCTTTGGAAGATTTTTGTGCTCAAGAACTGGTTGCCACTTTTCCTGTAGTTGTTCTGTATTGAACATCCGTATTCTCCTTATTTGAGTTTTCTAAACATTATTTATTAATCTACTATTTTTCAACGGCATTCGCTGGTACATTTCTACTGATTGCATCCATGTAAGCGGCCATTGCACCAGTTTCGTAAGACTCAGAACCAGTATTGGTTTCAGAATCCACAGATTCAGCGACAGTTTTTGCTTTTGGAAAATAACTTTCCTTAAGCGTATCGAGTTTTTCTTTGAAGGAATCTTCATCAGTAAACTCAACATCTTCTACAAGACCTTTAAACTTTTCTGCCTCTGTATCTGTCAGATCAGAACAGGCTTGTGAAAATACTGATTCACGAACTAACTTTGAATTGTTTGACTTCATAGAAGCATTCTTTTCAATTTGTTCATTGAGTTTCTTTTCTAGTTCATCAATTTTTTCAGATTGTTGACCTAGTATATCATACTTCTCGTCTGGAACATCAATGTAATGCTCTTCAAACAATGCTTTAAGACCAGAAATAAAGTCCTCTGAAATTTCACCTTTAAGTCCTCTTTCAAGTGCAATTTCATTTTCCTTCATCCACTCTTCTACAACATAGTTCATATATGCGTCAACTTTTTCAGTTAACTCTACTTTGATGGTTTCGACTTCTTCAGTAATTGACTTGGACTTTTCTTCTTCCATTCTTACAATCTCTGAACGTAGTTTTGATTTAATTGCTGCTTCAAAAACAGTTTTTGCTTTGTTTTTGAACTCTTCAGATAAATCTTCATTTGAAGTTAAAGCATCTACATCATCAGAAACATCTACAGATGCAAGACGATCTTCGATAGTTGATTCATCAACTTCTTCTTTATCATCTTCGTCATCAGCACCATTCATTTTTTCCATTTTATTATAAGCGGCTTTAAGATCTTTCTTTTCCATTTTTTTCATCATGGAAGTCATAGCCTTTATCATTTCACCATCAGACATTTCTTTTTCGTCATCATCTTCTTTTTCTTCTTCGATCTTATCTTGATCTGCTTGAGCTTCAGTATCTTCAGACTTTGTTGCCTTTGCTTTAGGTTCGGCTGCTTTTTTCATCTTGTCATCTGCTTTAGATGGCCCAGAGTCTTTTTCATCAGGCTTTACCACGGCAGGCCCCAAGTCTTGAACTTCACCTTTTGGTTTTTCCATTGCGTCACTTTTAGCGGCACTTTTTTTCAGATCTGCTTTTTCTTCCAGTTCTGATTTTACTTCCGCTTCAAGCTCTTCAATTGTCTTGTCTAAATCTGACATTGGACAGTTCTCCTTGACTTTGATTTCTACACATATTTATAATATTACAAACTTTTAAAAAATTTCGCTAACGCAAGAGCGTCTACATTTGCCCTTCGTGAACGAGTATCTCTTTCGATTCCTTCTTTTATTTCCGCTATCTCAACTTCTTTGAGTATGCCATTTGACCATACCCATTCTTTGCCTTCCATAATACCTTCAACAAAGGCTTGAGGCGCAGATGGGTCTGCAACTATATCGGCTGCAGTAGCCAAGTAGAAGTCATCTTTCACATAATTCGCACCACCTTTAGACTCTAGAGAACCCATGCCTCTTGAAGAAACACCAAGTTTCCCCCCATCTTTAATAAGTGCTTTCGCAATTTCCCCCATTGGTGTTCCAAGCAATTTTGCTTCACCAACAAAGTTCTTTCCATCAGCTTCAAGTTTAGTTATCATGTGCGAAACTCTGTCCAAGTTGACAGTTGGGCCCTCTGGGTGTCCGAGCTCACCAAACGCACGACCTTCAGCAACAAATTCTTTGTTATAGCGTTTTACTTCTTTTTGTAAAACAGGCAGAGGATATACTCTACCATTTCTATTCTTCATATCTGCTTGCATAAAGATTCCACGAATCTTCATGTTTGTTTTTCCGTCCTCTTTCTCTTCTACAATATACTCTACTTCTTGGATTGATTCTGCAATAAGTTTCATGTTTATCTCCTAAAACCCAGAAGCGACTACAGGTGTTCCTTCACCAGAACCAGCACGCAATCCTTCACCAACACCTAAAGTAATTATTCTTCCACCAGCTGGAAGTTTTATTACTCCAACATCTCCATCATCAGCTGCATTACGAACTGTTACTGTTACTGCACTTGTATGATATACCCAAACCGCTCCGACAGTTTTGAATTTTGTAGTCGATCCATTTAAACTTTCTGTGGCTCCAATTACTCTCATTGTTCTATATCCCTATACTGTCAAAACTTCTGATTCAAAATAGTCCATTAGTTTCTTCTCTGGTACTTTGAATTTTTTTGCGACATTTGTTATTGTTTTCTCAAAAGTATTTAGGAAATTTGAAGGTTTTACTTCCATTTCCTTAAAAATTGCGTCAACAGCTTCCTTAACTTTCGGAGAAAGTTTTTTATACTGTTTTGACGTTTTGTATTCGTCTTTTTCAGGCAAATTTAACCTAAAATTTTCAAAAGATCTACTCACCATTTTCTTCTGTATCTGATATGTGATGTTTTACAAATGTTTTTGCAACATCTTTTCTTTTAGTTTCTAGTGCATCACCAACCTTTGCAGATAAAGCACTTGTAAAGTGTGTTTCTGCTGATAGGTTATCACCACTTGAAATTGAATCTACGAAATCTCTTACGCTCATTATTTTTCTCCTTCTGATGGTTCATTGGTTGCAAACATACCATCTGTGTCTGGATCACCATTTTCTCCACCTTCTTCATCTTTAATTTGATCTTCTATTTCTTGTATTTCATCATCACTCATTCTAAGTATATGTTTTCTTACATATTCTTTAGAAAAATATGTACCTACATATGATTCTATTGTACCTAACATATCTAAACGATTTTGCATAAGTTCTGCATTTTTAAGTTCTGTAAAGTGACCATCTTGTAAGTAATCAAATTGTAATAACTCTTTTATTAAAGGCCATTCTTCAACTGCAATTACACCTTTGAGTACAAGTTGTGTTTTTAACATATCATTAAATAAATTAGAAAACTTTTTACGCAATCTTTGTACAAACTTTGTAAATTTAAGTTCATCTCTTGTTATGTTATCAGAACGTCCTATTTGAAATCCTGTTTCTTCTGCAAGTCTTGATACAGGCACATTTAATGAACGATATAATTTCTTTTGAAAATACTGTATATCATCTATTTCACCAAGATTAGATCCGCCTGGAAGTGTAGTAATCTCTGTACCTCTTCCACCTTCTCTTCTTGGTAACCAAAAATCTTCTAACATTGACATATGATTTCTATCGTCACGAATTTCACCAGTTTTTGCGTCATATACTAGTTTGTTTCTATAACGATTCATTACGTCTTTTAGATAAGCTTCTGCTTTTACTTTAGGAAGATTTCCTACATCAATGTAAAATATTCTTCTTTCTGGAGCTCTTGATATACGATAGATTACTAATGCGTCCTCTATCATACGTAACTGATTTACTGGTTTAATTGCTTTATTTAAATGTGATAATACATTTCCTCTCGTCATATCAATAAGTCCAGATGGACAATATGATATAGAGTCAGCTGTAAGTTTTACACCAGTAGAAGTACCAGTTGATTGATCTAGTCCTTTATCATTATACAAATAAAAATCTTCTATTTGTCTAATAACATCTAATCCAGTTCTTTGATCTTTTTCTACTTTTTTATTACGAACTTTTTTAATTTTTCTTGGATCAATATAACGTACTTCTTGAATACCTTTTTTCGTATTTTTAGAGTCTATAATTTTATGATAGTATAGTCTACCATCAATATACCATCTTCTGAAGATATCATGTCCTTTTTCGTTAAAATCTAAAAGACGTAATACTTCATCAAACTCTTCACGAATTTTATTTTTAATTGTTTGAGAAAGGTTAAGTCTATCTAATGAAAGAGAAACAGATTGTCCTTTTTCATCAGACACAATAGACTCGTTCACTATATCCTCAATTGCACTATCACATTCTGGTTGTTGTGCAATTGAACGATATCTATTGATTAAATCAAGATCACTACGATCTCTCCCAGCTATATCCAAAATAGAAGAATAAAATCCACCACCAGATATATCATAGGAGCCATCATCTGGAGAAGGAGTCGTTATTGAATCCTTCCCCAAATCTTGTTTCGCTCTTGTTATTCTGAAACCGAAAAGTTCAGCCATACTATAATTCTCCTAGTTAATACCCAACTATTTAGTCGGATAAATTAACTAGATATCACTTGCAGTAAATGAAGTATATCTCCATGTTACATCAAAGGTTTCAATATCACTTACTGTGTCGTATGATAATTCTACTGGTGCAAGAATTGTTGGCCAACAGTTTCTGATAATATATCTTTTCAGAATATTATCTGCTCTGTCTAACTGTTCAACTCTTAAATCAGCAGTATAATCGGAAACATTTACTAATCCAGTATTTGTTTCAAGATCATTTATACCATTCATCCATCTTTCCATTGCATTTCTTACCATAAAATCAGTATCGTTAATGATTGTGGTAGTCCATGTTTCAAAAGTTCTATCACCAGCAAGAAATAACTGTCTACCTCTAAAGTTTACCGCTACTTCTGGTATCGTTTGTCCAGGCAAAGATGTTGCCTTGACTAAAAATTGTGTTCTAACTGCATCCAATCCAGTTGTGATAGTTGTGGGCGTTGTCATTACAACTCTGTATTGATTTGCTCTTGCACCACCACCGATAAGGTTGGATTTAAAATCGTCTATACTAGCCATCTTTTATCTCCCTTATCCGCCTATCTCGCTGAAAGCGACACCAGTTCGCACAGCGATGAAGTTAAGTTGAACAAAGTTAATTGACCTTGATGGTTTGACAAAGATATCTCCGACAAACTCATTTCTGTCAATCACTTCTCCAGTATTATTTGTTTCGTCTGCGATTACAGAGAAATCACTAATACCTCTTCTTCCTTGTACATCTCTCAAGAAAGGTTCTACTAAGTTAACAAACTGAGCTCTTGTGAACGCATCATTGAACTCAAACATTTGAAACTTAGCGGCATTTGAAATTGCTTTCTCAAGTACAAGAAACAATCTTCGTACATTAATTCTGTCAAATGCACTAGGTCTTGTTAGAGCAGTTTTATCTCCAAAAAGAACTGTGCCTTGGCCTGGGAATGTACATACAGGATTTATTCTGTTTTGATAAAGTAAATCTCTTTCTGCTTTTGATGGGTTAAACGCAAGTTTGGTTGTACCACGAACTCCACCTCTGTTATAACCAGCAGGAGAGAACCATGCGTCAGCAACAAGATCAGTATTTGCAGTAATTCCAGCAATGTCACCATTGAGTGGAACATATCTGTAAACATCATTATACTTGTCAAACATATACTTGTATCCACTATCGAATACACAGTAAGATGAACTGTTTAGATTACCAAAGAATGTAGTTACTGCTGTTGTTTTTGCAGAGTTACTTGCACCACCAACAACATCACCACTTCTTGGTGAAATAAACGCAACTGCATCTTTTCTTGATTCTGCAAGTGCAACCACATTTTGTCCATGAGTAATACCATCTGCACCAGAACCACAAGCACCAGACATGATTAAATCTACTTCGGTTGTATCGTTGTCGAGTAAATCTAAACTGGTTTTCTTTTCACCTACTGATGGAGTAGCATCTACACCATTGGTTAAAGCAGTATCAATTACTTGTGCGTTATCAGTTGGTTGTACATAAGTAGTACCATCAGTTGGTGTACTCTTACCACCATCAGTATTAATAGAACTATGATGACTACCCCAATATACATGCTTAGAAGTATCATTTAATACATTTACATAATAATTAGAACCACCTTGTGGTGTTTTTGCAATTCCACCCTGTGATACAAATCCAAATGTTTCTAATACAGCGGCAGTTCTTTGTCCAGCTGCATCAGCATCAAAACCAGTAATTGCACCAGTATGATCATATACAACAATATGCATTTCGTCATTTACATAACCTTTATCTGCAGCCCATGTTGATGTTGCAGGAGCAGAGTCAAATAAGTCATGAAATTTCCAACGTCTTGTTATTTCTTCATTATCAAGAACAGCTGATGTTAATCCACCACCATTTACTTGATCTGATTGTCTAATAGTAAGAACATGAGTAGCAATATTTGTTACTTCATATTTTGTAGAGTGACCAGTATCAGCACCAGTAGTTCCATCAAAAGTAATAATATCACCTACGTTGAATTTAGTACCATCATCTACTGTAACTGAGGTGTCACCAGCAGATTTTGCACCATTAACACCACCTGTATTAGCAGCATATTTTTGTGAAAACCCATTAGCGCCTGCACATATTGATACTTTTAATGCATTACCATGAGCACCCATTGTTTTTGCTGTCCAGACACTACCAGCTGCACCAATAGTATCATAGTCTGCTCTATTTTTTATATCTAATGCAGATCCAGCGCCTACTGCATTTTTAGCGAGGGCTGCGTCTGCACGAATTACTCTAAGATTACTAGAGTATTGTAAAAAGTTTGCGGCTGTAAACCAATCTTCATAATTAGTACCATTTGGTTTACCAAAAGTGTTAACCAGCTCTTCCTCTGAATTTATTATAGTAATTTCTTCTACAGGGCCTTTGGAAAAATGTCCAACCATGACACCTATACCAGAACTTACTGGAGGAACAACATTAGTTTTGTCAACTTCTTTTGTGACCACACCAGGCGAAACTTGAAAAGCCATATTTTTTTCTCCTTATGATCCATAAAGTTTTAAACTTACAACTATATTTATAAAATAAACCTTCTTGACATTATGTTTTATAGGTTAGACTACACATAAATAATTACATGAGTACATTTTATGAAAAATATAAAAAGACTATTAGACAGGTTTCTCAACGAAATTATAGAGCAAGAATAATATGGGTGCATGAATATCTTGCAGATAAATGTTGTAAATACTGTGGTGAGCCTGAAACTGCGTGTTTAAAGTTCTATCCATTTGATATGCACATTAGACGATTAACCAAAAGAAAAGGATTAAATCCAAACTCCAGAAGTGAAGTCATGGATCTTATCAAAGAAAGTGAAATTGTTTGTGCAAACTGTTATCTTAAATTAGAAAATGATCTAATAGATATTATGTAATTACCAATCTGATTCATATGTTCTAACTACAGGTGTCCATCTTGTTCCATATTCGTCAATTTCAACATCATTATTTACACCATCTAATATAAACCCAAATGGAGCCATATCCTGTTCTAATTGGTTTTGTTGTTCCTTATACATTCTTTCACGAATATCATCATCTGTTAGTTCCTTAAAGTAGGTTTGTTGTACTAACCAACCAAATAAAACACAACACATAACTAAATCGTCTGTATGTCCATCTTCTGCTTCATATGATTGTCCTTTAAGTATAAATGTAGAAAACTCTTTTATCAACTCGTAATCATTAATAATAATCTTATCAGTTTCTACTATTTGTTTTAGATTAGAACAACCCATCTTTTTTACTGCCTTAGTTGTTCTCACACCAAGTTGTGCCTTTCCACCAGAAAATCCACCCCCAACTATTTGGCCAGCTCTACCTCTCATAGATGCCATAATAAGATTTTCATATTCTAAATCAAACTGTAGTGCAGTTGCAACTTGTTCTCCTATATCATTTACTTCTACTAACGTATAGGCTTGATTATATGCAAGTGCAACCTCATGTATAATGTTAGGAAAAAGTAATGGTTTTATCTCATTGTTTCTATACTTTGCAACTATCTTATAGGGTACAGTAGATACATCAAAAACCACAAACGCAGAATAATCATTGTTTGTTCCTCTAGAAACGTCTGCAATTAAAATATAAGTACTTCCTTTGTTTGGTTTTTCATACATATCTAATCCAGCATTTGTTTTTATAGCATTATGAAACGCCATTGATTTTATCTTTGCTGGTGCAATAAGTGTATTTGCAGAACCTAAAAACTCACATTCAAACTCTCTACGAAATTGTTCTTCTGAAGTGTTTGCAATAGTTTCTTCTCTCCACTTTGCATCACGGCCTGGAACTTCACTCCAATGAACATCTATAATATTATAGGAGTTTCTTTTGTTTTCTGCGTCTACCCAAAGTTTATAAAATAAATTCATACCATTTGGTGTAGATACGATAATAACTTTAGTTGATTTACCAGATGAAATTGTAGGATAAACAGAACTAAAAAAGTCCTCTGCAACTGTATTCGGAACAAATGCAAATTCGTCTAGGAATATCATGTTATATGAACCACCACGAACTGCACTAGATGATGTAGATGATGCAACAACTCTAGAACCATTCTCTAAATCAAGAGAACCTTTATTCCAAGACATTACACCTTGTTGTAACCATTTTGGTAAATTTTCATATGCGAGTTGCAATCGACCAAGAATATCTCTTGCAGTTGAAGCTTTGTTTGCAAGTATCGCTACATTCATATTTGAGTTAAATAAAACATAATATAAAATATAAGAAACAAGTGTTGTAGATTTACCACTTTGTCTAGGCATTTTACATATTGTAAAACGATTATTGTGAACTGTGCCAACCATCTCTTTTTGAAATGGAAACATCTTAAAAGGAACTAAACCTTCATCTAGCGATACAATTTTAATATAATTACTTATAAAATATAGTGGATCTTTCATACACTTTTGGTATTCAAGAATCTGATCTTTTGTCCATTCTACAGAAACATTAGATTTTTTTAATAGAGGATTTCCTAGATAATGATCAAGTTGTGACATAAGTTATCTCTTGTCACCCTTTAACATTTTTTGTAACTCAGCTGTACTTCCTACAAATAGTGCGTTAGTTACATTTTTGGGTGCATTACTTGGAATTTCTTTTAACTTTTGCATTTTTAATTGCAAGTCTACAAGTTTTTCATTTACTTCTGCAACTTGTTTTATTAAATTACCAGCGACCTCATATGATCTTGGTGTTTCACTTTCTCTTGCAAGATCAAGAATACCTGTAATTGCATCTTGACCTCTTTCTATTAAATTATAAAAGTTTTCTCTTTGATACTTATAGTCATTATCAATATCTTCATCATTTAGTTTTGTTTCTGGAACAACTATATCTTTTGGTGGAGTTACATCTTTTGTTGAGTTTTCAACAACGTCTGTTATTCCTAAAACATTATCTAGAATATCGGATTGTGTTTTCATAACTATGCATCATCAGTATCTGTACCACTTTTCTCATCATAATTCTTTGCGTCTTGGAAAAATGATGTTACTTCATTAAATCCAAAGTTATCCTCATCTGATGGATCAAAAGATGTAGGAGCTACATTTGATGGATTTGGTGTTACAGAATACCTCTGTTCTCTTTTTGGTGAATTTACTGGAAGGTCTGCATATTGATCTACTTGAACTTTTCTAATAATATTAGATGCAGTTACTGGGCCGTACATATAGTATTTTGCAGTAAATGATAAAGTATAGATAATAGATCTTCTAGATGTAAAAGTACCTTCGTAATCATCTTCATAACCAACACTATTTAAAATAATTGGTACATCACGAATTATATCCAACTCTGGAACTTCTTTCATAGTTACTGTATAATCTGGTTGAAAGAATGGTAGTATTTGTTCTACTATCTGTAGTGCGTCATCAGAGTTTTTAGACAAAACATATAGTTCAAAATTTATATTATAAGGTACAGGCATAAAACCAGATTTTACTTGATTAGTATCTGTACCATCTGCAACCTTTTTAACTTTAACTGTTTTTTGTAATTTTCTTGCTGGATCATATGCAATACCAGAAATTTCAAAACCAATTCTTGGTAATGTTACTGCAACTTTTTTATTTAAGTTTGGATCTTCAGTAAGTCTTGATAACCATTTTTGTTTAGGGCCATATGCAAGAGGAACTTTCATAGATTGTACTATATTCCCACTTCCATCTTTTTTATGGAGCTGTATAGTATTAAATATTGTTCCGAATGCAACTACCACATTTCGTGTTGAATTATTATAAAAGTATTGTCCTATCATATTATCTCATCCCAGCATCACCAAAAGGATTTCCTTCTGTGAAGTCTAATATATTATCATCTAAAGTTTCAAAAATATCGTTTTGTGAATTTTCGTCTATTATTGTTAAGTTAAATTCTTCTTGTATTATATAGGAAGGTGATGCACCCTCAACTTCACTTTCCATAATTATAGAACCTGTACCAGTTGTTGAAGGAAAAAGACGAATTGTTTCTTCTTCTAATGTTATTTGATATGCAAGTTGATCTAAACTATTATCTTTGTCTATATTATCAAGTTCTACAATACCAGTATCAATCTTTTCAGAGCCATACTCAAAAGATTTGCATTTTAATTTATATGTGGGTAAATTGTTTACTTGATAGAATGGATCATCATGGTCTACAAATGTAATTTCAAATAACTTATTACCTCTTGCCCAATAAATTAAATCGCCCTCATTAGGTCTTAAATTTGTAACCAAGTTATTATCAATCGCAACAAATTGTTCCCATCTTCTTCTTGCAACAACAAATGTTGCATCATCTTGAATATCTAAACCAAATTTAGACATGAGTTCTTTTTCTCCCTCATATCCATCATTTGTTTCTAAATACATTTCAATAACATAAGAAGTTTCAAAAGAAGAACTTAAATCTTCTTCAAAAACAGTATTTGTACCAGCCATTTTTCTTGGAATATAGTAAACATCTTGACCATAGATTTTTAATTGTTCTATGATAAGATCTTCGTATAGATCTCTTTCTGGTCTTGTTCCTGTATCGAAATATACATTAGTAGGCATAATCTATCCTACCATATATGTTGGGGGTAATTCAAATGCAAGTTGTATTTGTTCTTCTAACTTATTTAATTCTTCTTGTGCTTGTGTATATATTTGTTCACCATTCATAGTTACACCACCCAACATTTGCACGCCTTGAAACTTAGATAAGTTTGCACCCCATTGTCTTTTAATTAATTGTGTTGCATATTTTTTTAAAAATATATCATTCCATATATCTGAATATGTTGCTGGATCTAATTTACGATAACATTCTATAATGATATGTTCATCAGCAGAAATATCTGTTTGAAAGTCCATATCCAAATATAATCTATTTTGATGTTGATTGTGTCTTATAGGAACTTCACCTATTAAAACATGATCTAAAAAATCTAAATGTTTCATTGTCATTTCATAGTGTATAATAGATGTAGAACTAAAATCATATAAATCATTAAGTCTAAGTTGATATTTTAAATCAAACATATTTAAAGCGTGTTTATCTGTCATTGGAAAAACTTGTATAATTGACATAATACTAGAAGGAACTGGAATGTAATTTTTTTGTTCTTTCCAAGTCGCAGTTGTTGAGCCATCAATATCTGTTACTTGTGTTAAAGAATTATCACTTCTTGCTCTTGTTATATCAGCTTCTGTAACTTGATATTTAAGATACATTCTTTCAACACCATCATAGTGATATTGAGAGAAGTATTGTAATGCTTCATCTATTCTATCATCTACTTGATCTGGATCAACATTAATTTCAATTACAGGTTTTCCTAGACTTCTAAGACAATAATCTTTAAATGTTGTTCTTGTTGTTGGTGTTGCCATTTTCTTTCCTCTCTATATTAATACGGCAAAAACTTAGTAGCGATTGGATCTCCTACTCCAGTTAATATATGATTATTTCCAGAGATATCAGTAAACGAATTACTTGTAATTGCTGTAAGAACTGAACACTGACCACTAGGAATAGATGTATTAACATTAGTTGTACTAGAATACGTTCCACCAGTTGGTGTTAAATTTCCTGTCGGTACTGCAAAATTACCAGTATAAACAGCCGTACCTTTGATTACTCTGAAGTTGCTAAGATAAAAATTAGGTGTTTGATCAGGGCCGTACATAGCACCTAGTCCTAAATAATCACCAGTACTATAGTTTGTAGTATCGCTTCTAGTATATATTTGAGTTCCATCTTTATATACATATATATTACTTGAAGTTTTTGTCATAGCGTAATGCACCCAAGTATCAGCAACCGCTGCATTTGCAACCCCAAATGCATATTCACCACCTGCTCCATAAAGCTTTAATGTAGTTGCACTAGCTAAACCAAGACTCACAGAGGTAGTATAATTAGCTCCAAACCCAAGAGCATGATTTCCACCAACTTGCCAAAACCCATTATTATTAGAGCCGCCTCCTAAATAGTAAACCCACCCTTCAATAGTCCAATCGCCTGTACCTAACGTAAAATCAGCGTTTTGTTGTGCTTTCACTACGTTATTACTATTACCAGAAAAATAAAATGATCCACCAGGCAAACTCTCAAAAGGTGTTGCATAATGAAATGCTGTATTTCCATTAAGAGTTAACGCATGAGTTCCAGAACTTTCGTCAGTTGTGGCAATTTCAACTTTTCTTGAGTCTGCTGTCACAGTTCCTTGAGGCATTGTAATAGTTTTACTAGTACCACTATTATCAGTTAAGACATTAGAATCGCCTTGTGCTGTTAATAATACTGTACCACTTACGGCTGTCGCTGGAGTTGTCGGTACAGCAAATTTAGCAGCAGAAGTTTGTAATGCTGTACCTTTAATAACTCTAAAGTCACTTATCAATATTCCATTATCCCAACCATAATTACCACTCATTTCTCCACCAATACGTAATTGTGATGTTGAAGGAGCATGAGTATAACTTCTTGTCCAACTTTGGCCTGTCGTAATTATACTACCAGAAGAATTTGTAGTATTACCATTGAGAGATATGTAATGATTATTTCCATGTCTACAAAATCTTACATAATACCATTGACCAGTTTCTGATCCAAAATCAGTTAGATTTATTTGACCAGAACCTGTTCCTGCTACATCCCAAAAGTTTAATCTATTACTACTTTGTGTATAATATATTTGAATAGCATCAGAATTAGCTGTGCCTGCACCAAAAAACCAATTGTTACTACTAGGAGTTGCTAATAAGTAAAACCAAAAATCTATAGTCCAACTACCAGAACCCATAGACATATCAGCATGGGTTACTAATAAATTTTCAGCATTTGCATTAAATAAATAAGATCCAGATGAAGCATAAACAGGCGTAGGATTTCTACCAATTAACAGTTTTGTGTTAGCTACACCAGCAGAAGATGGTGAACTTGGTACAGGTATTGAACTAACAAAAGGTGAGGCCGCATTTGCAACTGCATCTCCTCTTGCAGTTAAAGATACACTTGATGCACTATCATCATTAATTCCGCCAGATTCATTTGCAGTTAAAAGTTTAGTGTGACCAGAGGGTATTGATGTATTAACATTTGTAGTGGAATAATAAGTTCCACCAGTTAATGTTAGTGGGCCAGTGGGTGGAGTAAAAGCACTACTATAAACTCCAGTTCCAACAACATATCTTACGTTTGAGATTTTGCCAGGAATTAAATAGCTATTACTATAGTAACCACCAATATTAATTTTTGTTACAGTATAATTTTTTGCATCAGATACAGATATAACCTCTACGCCATCAACATAAAGTTTTGTAACATTGCTTATTCTAACATAAGCAATGTGATGCCATGTGTTCACAGTTGGCATAAGACCTGTAGTAGAATTTTGGTGAGTATCATTGTAGTATATTTGATAATTACCACTAGCATTATATGCAAAACCAATACCATTATATTGATTAGTACCAGAGAGTTCATTAGTGTGAATACCAATAATACCCTCTTGGGTCGCTACACTAGTAGTATTAAAAAAACATTCTAAAGTAAAATCACTAGTACCAGCTGCTGTTACTGTACCAGTTACCCAATCACCAGATCCATCAAGAAGAAAAGAACCATTTGCAGGAGCAGCTGTTACAGAATAAGCAGCAGACCCTTTTATAATTCTTGCATTTGAAATATAACCATCAAAATATTGACTAGGACTACCAGCATTTGTTTGTGCCCCAATAGCTAATGGTTCTGTTCCATTGTGAATAGTACCTTGAGTTCCAGTAGAAGCTTGTTGACTGCCGTTAACGAATAATTTTATAGTATCGCTAACACCCATTGCAACTACATGATACCAAGTATGATTAGATATTGGTTTATCACCTGTTACAATTATATTGGTACTGCCATCATTCGTGTAAAGAAGTTGTAGTTTATTACCAGTGCTTTCACCTATTCTTAATATGTAGTCTTTTCCTGTTCCAGTACTACTCCATTTATTGATAATGTGGTGAGAGTCAGAAGCAGCAGAGTTTTGTTGCCATATCCATGCGTCTAATGTAAAATCCCCAGTTCCTAGATCAAAATCATCATGGTCTGCTAATTGTATATAATCGCCCGTACCATCAAAATAAAGTGAGCCTGAAACTGAGAATGCTAAACCAAAATTTTGTAAAGTTGTTGCGGCATTCGTACCATCAGATATTGAAAAATTAAGCGAAAAATCACCAGCATAGCTTGCGTTTGTACTAGGCGTTATTTTAATAAATCTATTTGTTGTATTAGTACTAGCAGCTAACGCAGAATAAGTTCCACCAGATGTTGCACTACTTGTTACTGTTGCTGTTGTGCCACCCCCATTTGTAAGTGACCCAGCAGTTACAGCATATGAATATTGTAGAGTAGTGCCTTCATCTACATCCGTACCTACAAGCTCTATAGTTGTAGCCGTACCTTCTGAACTCAACGTAACATCTGTGCCAGATGCAGGGCTTACAAGTGTAGGGCTTGTATTTACTGTGGCTACTTTGTACCATCCAGACCCATTAAAAATGTAAAGGCCTGAATTTGCAGTAACTAGAGCTTGATCCCCAGCATTAGGAGAAGTAGCTGTCATTGCCGCAATATTTGCAAATACAGTAGTTCCACCACCAGCATTTGAATCTGCAGCTGATCCACCAGAAGCTTGTGTTTGAAATTGTACTTTGTTATCACTTCCCTTTTTTATAATAACTTTATTACTAGAATCGCCTATATGAACTTCATCTGCTATAATTTTTTTAAGATTATTAGAAGTGTCAGTTACTTTTAAATCACCAGAATCAGTATTTAACTGGGTAGTGCCAATTTTAATGGGTGATGTTCCACCTCTGTCTGCTCTATCTCTAGCCCTTGTCATCTATTTTATCCCTTTTAACTACAACTATTTATAACTTATGATATAGAAAAATAAACTAAACCATTTCCAGCTGGAACAACATCAGTGCCTTGAGTGCTTAATTGTCCTTGTGCGTATTTAACATGACTATTACCAGCCCAATTTGAATTTGCAAGTAAAGTATTTACATCTGGTGCATTATTTAATGAACTTTGTGTATTATTATTGCCAGGATTAGAAGATACTTTAGTATAAGTTTGACTAGTTGTCAATGATGTATTATAATAACTTGAGCCACCACCAGCAGGTTTGCCGTCACCACTACCAGCACCACCACCATAATATCCACCACCGCCTCCAGAAGAATCATTAGAATTAGATACAGTTTGACTTCCACCAGTTGGACTTCCACCTTGTAGTTTTGCACCATTTGATGCACCACCAGCACTTTGACTTCCACCTACACCACTTGATGCTGTTGTTGCTGAAGCAGAATCACCAGTTGCTCCACCACCAGACCCACCATGTCCAGCATATCCACAAGTTCCACCGCCTCCAGCTGCAATCATTAATATATCACTATCACTCATACCTGTAGCAAAAGTTGCTTTAGATAACATAGTCATTCCACCACCACCAGCACCAGAAGCGTCACCTTTTACTCCAAAACCACCATTAGGCCAACCAGCATCTCCACCATTACCATTACCAGCATTAGTGCCTCCACCAGCTTCCCCAATATAAAGATAATATGTTGTTCCAGTTTGTAATGTAGTAGTTGCATAACACAAAGCACCATTACCAGAATGATAACCAGCAGTATATTTTCCAACACCACCAGCTGCACCCCATAGATAAAAAGTAACAGTTACATTAGTTGCTCCAACTGTAATAGAGTGAGCCCACTCTCCGCCATGTCTTACATAACCAGTATTGCCTGGAAAAAATGTATTAATTGATCCATTTGAATTTATTTTAAAAGAATGGGGAGCTGGAAACCCACCATCACGATTTAATGCAGTTATAAAATTAGGTTTAAATATACCAGAAGCTTCTGTTCCAGACACAGTTCTAAAATTTGATATTAATCCACCTCTAGCCTTTGCCATTTTTAACTAATTTCCTCGTAACTACAAACTGCTTCAACATCTGAGGCTGCACTTGCTGTAAGTCTTAATGCATCTCCTTCTTCAAGATATATTGCTTTTGAAAGAACATCTATTGTAGAATCAGCAGGAACTGAAACTGTTTTCATAATATGATATGCAGTACTACTTCTAAAAATATCTATGTTTATTGTAGCAAGATTTACTCCATCAACATTTGATATGTATAAAGCATTTACTTTAAAAACTTTTCCAGATGAGCCTGCATTAGTTACGATTGCAGTTGCAGAAGTTCCAACAGCCTGAACGGCTGTTTTTCCTGTAATTGTTGCTACATTTACTATATTTGGTGCCGCCATTTTTATCCCCTATATTTTATCCACCGAAAACGATTGACATTGCGATTGCTTTTCCAGTAGAAGCACCCCCTAAATTATTTAGAGCTGTTGTTGCATTGTTAACATCAGATAAATTACTACTTATTTTTAGTGCGTTTGCAACTGAATAACTTTCAAAAACAAGGATTTCTAATATATCACTTGTAGCTGCTCCAGATGCTAGAGTTACAGTAGTACCACCAGATACAGTAAAATCGCCTTGTTGTTTATTTAATTTAGAACCATTTAAAAATACTTCTACATTATCTGCAAGAAAAGAAAGAGTTTGTGAAGCTGCATCTGCACCAGTAAATGCAGTTTGATTGTTAGTTGCAACATAAGTGTATCTATTTCCTACTACTGCATTATTTTCAGTAACGCCTCTTACATTAATCTCGTCATTATTTGCTGGTGTATAAGTGAATGTTAAAACACTTGTTCCAGTATTAAATGTATAGTCAGTAGCTGGTACTAGTAAACTACCATTTACAAATACCATAAATTGATCTATATTTACATAAGAATTTGTTAATGTAAATGTAGTTGCAGATCCATTTGCAGTAAATTTATCTAATTTTATTCTACCAACACCTATACTTCTTACAACAATTTCTGAAGAATTAACAGGTGTAAATGTAAATGTTAATGTTTGACCACTTATAGCATAATCTGTAGTTGGTGTTAAATGTTGACCATTATAAAATACAACAGCACCATCAGTTGTAAAAAGATTTGATAATGTAAATGTAGTTGTAGATCCATTGCCTGTAAATGTTTCTCTAACAGTATTTGTAACTTGATAAGTAGGATCAGTAATAGTAATTGTTTTATCTACACCAGTTCCAGATGCAGTTACAGAACTACCTACAAAGTTTAAAGAACTTGCAGCTGTAGATAATGCACTACCTTCGTCTTTTACTGTTATTGCACTTCCACCACCACCACCAGATGATGCGATTGTAATTGCATCAGTACCAGCATTCGTAGTAAGTGTAATATTAGAACCAGCAACTAATGTTAAAGTATCAGTAGCACTATCTGCTACTACATCACTTTGACCAGAAACTGAAATTGTTTTAAAAGTATTACTTGCACCACCAGAAGCTGCAGATTCTAAACCAATAGTTCCTGCTGAGTGGTCATATGTCATTACATAGTTATCTTGTCCAGAACCTACAGTTTGATCTGCATCAAATGTAAGATTTCCTAATAATACATTACCAGTTCCATGTGGTTCTATATCAATATTTCCATTTGATGTGGAAATAATTTTATGTGTTACTACGTCAAGACTACCGCCTAATTGTGGAGTAGAATCTTCTGCAACATTATTAATAGAAACTGCTTGAGCTCTTGCATCTGTATAGTATAAATTAGTTGAACCTTCGGTTATTGTATCTGTAGTACCTATTGTACTAGTACTTGCAGCCCAACCCATATATCCATGTGCAGAACATTGATAATACAAAACAGAAGGAGCATTTTCGGCAACTACAATTTGTGTATATGCACCAGCATTTCCTGGCGTACCATTTGTTGTAACACCTGTAGTATATGCAGTAGTTTTAGCTGCATCTAGATAAAATCTAAAAGGATGACCAGAGTTACTTGAATCAGTTTGATGAAATGTATAAGTATTTTTTGGAATTAATTTTAAAAATGGAGAAAATACTCCATTAATCTTATACTTACTACTAGAACCAGTTCCATGATATGGGTGTGCAACTGTAGAAGATGCAACTGTTACATAAAAGTTTTGTGCTGATCCATCAAATGCTGTTGCATAATGATCTGAAATAGTAACAACATTATTACTACCATCTCGCATATACATTTTTCTGTCATGCGTATTAAATGCAACCTCACCCTCAACCAAATTACTTGTTGTTGGTATGGTTGAGTGGGTATGTGACCTTTTTAGTTTTACATCAATAGCCATCAGGCATATCTCCTATATGACTATTTAGAATGTTCCACCATCAAGGGAATTAGAAACTCCCCATGTATCAGTACTAGTGTTATATAGAGCAAATTTATCTAATGTTCCCCCTCCAGTAGCACCATCTAATGCAGTTATAGTATTTAATGTATTTGCAACCAAAAGAGAACCTTTTGCAATTGTAGTTAATCCTGTACCACCAGCTGTGGCTGCAATTGCAGTTCCATTCCAAGTACCAGTTCCAATTGTTCCTAAAGTTGTAATGGATGTTTGACCAACATAAGTTGTAGCAATATTAATTGAATCAGCAGCTACAGTAATCCTATCAGCAGTTCCTACAACATCAAGTGTTGATCCACTTTTAGTAAGACCAGCACCACCAACAACATTACCAGCACCAGAAAATTGTGTAAACGCTATTGCAGTAGAACCAGGCGTAATAGCACCATTTGTTGTTACAACAAATCCATTATCAGCATTAGCTGTACCTTCTTCAACAAATACAAATGCACCAGAAGAAACATCGGCTGCACTATCAAAATCAGTTGCTCTTGTTGGAGCACCACTTGCATTTACTGTATAGATACCATTTTCTGATCCAGTTGATTGATTTTTTAAAAGTATTCTATTTCCAGTTGCAAGGGTAATACCATCAACTGTTTGCCCATTTGCAAATGCACTTGATAAAGTTCCATTAGCTGTTGTTGCAACTCTTACAGATTCTTTAATATCTAACCCTTGAAGTTGCCCGTCAACATAACCTTTATTAGCTGCATGATGAGATGCAGAAGGAGTACCAACATTTTTAATTACGTTACTAGATGCATCTATACTTCCAGCTGCATCTAATTTTAAATCTCCACTAGAAGTTGATATTGTCTGTGCATCTGCATCACCTAGTTTTATATTATCTACAGTTATAGCAGTAAATGCACTTGGATTTGTTTTAAGTTCTATCGTACTACCATTGATTGTGAAATCATTTGCATCAAAACCCATGAAAGATAATGCACCAGATCCATTAGTTGTCATAACATTATTCGCACTTCCATCAGCAGAAGGCAAGGTAAATGTTATATTAGAACCTAATGCATTAGGCCCTTTAAGTTCAAGATAATGATTACCATTATTAGTGCCTTCATTTAACTTAATTGAACCACCATTTGTAGCGTTAGTACCAACTAATAAATCATCTATTCTTTTATTACTATCAACAATAATAGCAGATGCTGCTGTTAATGTTCCATGAGCATGATCCATCATGTCTGTAAAGTATTGACCACCAATAACTGTTACAGAGTTTGATGAGTCACCTACAAAAAACCTTTTTCCATTATTTGATTGTGTTCCAGATCCATGTGTGTACGCTAATTCACCATCTTGTAGTGTTCCTGGCGCCGTGGAAGCTGTTGATCTTTTTATTTGTAATGTAATTGCCATTTTTTATATCCCTCTTTAAAAACTTCCAGAATTTAGCGTAATGTCCGCTGTTGTATCTAGTTCATTTCGTGCTGTCCATTTCTGTGTAGTTGAATTGTATTGTAATATTGCACCATTTTGTAGTCCAACACTTATTACGTCAACATTACTAATATCATTTAAACTAATAGTGGCAGCAGCTGCTGGGCCACCAGATGGGCCCTGTGGGCCTGGAACTGTAACACGAATTACTTGTGGTTGATTTGTAACGATTGCCATCTTTAACTCCTATTATGCCCTTGATACACTTGGATTGACAGTTGCAATCCCTTCTACTACTCTTGTTTTTGTTGCACCACCAGGCAGTGTCAAATTAACATCATAAACATATTTACCAGATTCAAGTGCAGATGTTTGTGCATCAGTTAACGAAATTGTTATTTGTCCATTTGTTGTTGGTGTTTCAAATACTACACTAAAACCTACTGAAGTTATTGACTCATACGTTTTTCGTAATTGAGCAATTCCAGAATATCCTGTTATATCCAAAGCTGCTCCATTACTATCTGCAATACTTATTGTTGTTGTAAATGTTGTGCCTTGATCTATAAATATATTTGATACTGTCGCCATAAAACAAAAAGACTCCTTCTTTGTCTATTTATAATGTTTAAACCCTCTATGCAATCGCAAGAAAAATATATCTTGCACCATTTACATTAATTGGAGCTGCAGCTACTGAAGAACTATATTGATTAGTACCATTGGTATAAGAATTTGCTGGAACAGCAAACCCTTGTGAATATGGATCAATCACATCTACACCTGTTTTATGTGCATGATCTTGATTTAAAACTGTAAACATATCATTTCCAGTTGCAATACCTTCAGTTCCATATCCGCCTGCATTTCCAGCATCAAACATATACCAATTACCAGCTGCATCTTCTCTTTTTATTATTATAAATCTTGCACCACCACTAAATCCACAGTTAACATTTACAGTTGTAGTACCAGTACCCAAATAATAACCAACCTTACTAACACCAGCTAAAGTTGCAAACATTATTCTTTGTACATAAAAGTTTGTTTGATTAGTAGGTTTTGGTATATTACCAGATGTTCCATCAACTCCTGTATATACAAGGTCTGAATTAGATGCAGTAACAGTTCCTATAGTATGAGATCCATGTGCAACAGTACCATAATTATCAGTAGTAATAGTATTATTTGAACTTTGTGATGAGTCAGCATAATAACCACCATAGTTATAAGTACTATTACCATTAATATTCATAGATTTATCCCACGCACCCCAACCAGCATTAATCATCATTCTATCATTTAATCCATTAGTCATATCTTTATGTCTAACATCAAACCCTAACCATCTTTTATCTGGATGACCACCGCCTACAGCGTTTTGAACATACTGACTATCAATAGTAGGTCTAAAAACTTTTGAAATGATCATTTCTGGAACAACTCCAAGATTATGCTTTGTTGTTAAAACATCACTAGAACTATTCAAAGTTCCAGATTGACCAGTAATTTTATCTACAGTTACATCCATAAATCCAGGCGCTCTTTGAAACATCATTGCATAGTTTTGTGCTTCAGATTGATTTGTACCACTTTGTTGAAAACTACCACTTGGATTTGGATTGGTTGTCCATTTTGCATAAAAACTTTGCAAAGATCCACTCCCAGCAGTTCCAATTTCTCCAAAACCATTACCATCAAATGGATTATATAAATCTCCTTGATTTGAACCATTATTTAAATATTGAGGATTAGAATCTAATCTACCAAGTTCATGTCCTATTTTACCTGTAAGTCTTGTGTATATATGATGATGACTAGCATTATTAGCTGGGTGATTAACATTAGAAAGTATTACAACATCTGGTTTAAATGTAATAGGAACTAAATGATTATTTTCGTGTGGTTTAAAAGCAGTTGTTCCCATCCACTTTCCATTATCTTGAACACCACTATTATAACTATCACGTTGTTTATCACTTTGAACAAAATCTTTATATTCTCCTTTAGAACTGTAAATTGAAGCTGTGTTATGTGGATCAGCAGAACCTCTTGCAGTAGCAAAAACTTCATTTCCAGCTGTCGGTACTTTTCTAGGTCTGCGAACTGCAAAATATAAATATCTTTCTCCAGATTTATTCCAGTTTCTTGACCATTCTTGTGTTTCACCACTCCAACTTCTATAGTCACTATTAAGGCCTGTTCCTCTTACTTCAAATCCTCTTGCGTGAGGAAATCCTACCATTCCATGAGTATGTGTAAATTCTCTGTCAAAGTAATGGCCTATGTTACCATTAGTATTTCTTCGACTTAAAGATAAAACATTTCCTTCATTTCTATCCCAACCTCTTGTTGTATCTAACATAATCCATTCACCACTAGTAGTCATTGCCTTAATCATTACAAATTGAGGCTCCCAACCTAAATCTACATTTACTCCAGATGTTTCTGTTCCATAGTGTTGTGTCGCATTATTATCATCAATATTTGATTGTGACCCAATGGTTGGATAATTAGTGAGTCCAGCTCCATTTCCAATATATGATCCAGTTGCAATATTTCCTGTATTTGGTTGGTCTGCAAAAAGATATACTTCATATATAACACCATTTACATTCATACCAGAAGCAGAAGCTGCAGATTGTGAATTATTAGTCCAATCGCCATTTATAACAATATAATCTTCGGTAGGAGTGCCAAGACTACTACTTGTTCCACCAAATATTTCGTTACCATATAGTTGATTACCACTGCCTGGATTTTGAAAGTTTGGTGTTTGAAATGAAGACTCATGATCCACAGTTGCAAAATGGTTGGGCATATCTTTATGCCACATGAATGTTGGAGCTGTCACATTATTAGTGTGATGTCTTATCCATATCATCGCTGGCGTAACGCCTAAATTATGAGAGATTTGTCGATTAAAATTATTAGAACCATTTCCAGTATATTTAAACGCATCAAAAAACTTATGCGACTTTTTTATCGTAACTGCAACGAATCTACCATCTTTAGTTGTTTGTATTTGATCACCAAGACCCATACCAGTTTTATCAATATATTGAATCCCATCACTTTCACCACCACTACTACCATATAGTGAAGCACTGCCAGAAGATACAGTAGTAAAACTTCTATAATTACCTAAAGCACAGTATTGTTTCCTAGAACTATCTCTTCTAGTATCTAAGGTACTAAATATTCTGGTGTCATTCCACTTGTACGCATTATTAGTTAATTGGTTTGCTCCTGATGGTAAACCAGTTCCTAAATGATTATGCCTTCTACGATTTGATATGAAAATTAATCCAGCATTATCATTTGCATTATCATATGTATTTTTTGGATCTAAAACAAGTATCTGTGCTAATTGTTCACCACTACCACCACCAATAGGATTTGCTGATGTTACAGCATATGTTGTGCCACCATCAGTTCCTAAACCAACTCCAGTTGAATTACGATCAACAAAAGATAACATATTTACAGTATTTCCATGATAAGTAACCTTACCATTTTCCATATTTTCTGCACCTTGTATATATCTTGTTGAGTTAGTCATTCCCATTTTTTTATCTAAAATAGTACTGCTTCTACCCCAAGAACTAGTGTTCGTTGAAGTACCAGTTGGAACGAGAAACAAAAATTGTGGCGTACCATCAGATGTACTACCGCTTGATGGCATTGAATTTACAAATACTTTTTGTATACTTGAACTACTATCATCATTTCCCCAAAGATAAGCAACATAATTTTTTCCATTTCCATTTGTTAACAATTCTTGAGCATTTCCATTACTGCCTGATTGATTACTTGCATCTCCTACAGTAAAATGAGTAGTTGTAGGAGCAATCAGTGTAGATCCATTTCCAAGATTAACATATGCATCTGCTGTGCCACCACCAGTACATACAGGATATCTACCAAATTTTGCATTAACATTCATACTTGCAGGCCAAGTACTCATTGTAGTAGTTTGATTTCCTACATTCCAATGAATAGCATCTTTATTATCAGATAAATTTTTTATGAACATGAAAAGTGGTTGTGATCCTAGTCCATGAGCAATTTGTCTATTTAAATTTCCATCGCCTGTGTATGTGACAATATCAAAAAAGTGCTGTTTGACTCTCCATGTCCATGCCATATATTCAACACCTCTGGTATTAAAACAACCAGCTGATGTACTACCAGTACCATATCCTTCGGAAATACCAATTCTAAAACCATTAGTTGTATATTGAAACCAGTTGGAATCATTATTTGGTTGTACTTCGGGGTGTGCATTATTTAACTGCCAAAATTTAGAATTGCCCCTTACAGAATCAAACATTCCGCCTCTCATCTCATTACCACCAGTTGTTCCTAAAAACCCCCTAATCCAAGTCATAGAATTATTATTTGCTAAATCTATACCCAGATCAAACTCTCTAGGATAACCAGAACCAGTGTATCTTGTTGATGCCCAATATTGATCAGTGTCTAAACTAGAAGAACCTCGTAGATCAACTCCAGTTTCTAATCTTTTATGTTGTCCAACTGCAAATGTATTTATTAAATGACCACCAGTAGTATAATTATAATTACCTTCTGCGGCATCATTAGTGTAACTGGTTACATTAAAAATATTATCAACATTATTTTCTGCTTGATCTTGATTAGCACTAGCAGAAGAAAGTAATTTTTTAACTCCACTCACGTTTTTAAATCCTGTCCTAATGTAAATGCATAAATTGTTGCTCCACCATCATGAGTATAAAATCCAAAAATATCATGAGCTCCATTTAAAGAAGTTACTGATGGTGCATTTACTGTACCCCCTGCCCATTTGAACACATGACTTCCAGAGTTTGGCCAGTTAATGGAATATGGTGTTCCAGTTGCTGGTTGATGTAATTTTAAGGTAAAATAAAATGAAGTTCCATCTCCAGTATTTGGAGTATTATCTGGTGCAGGCACATTAGATAAACTAACTCCAGTAACATTACTAGCTAATGTATAATAAAAATTATTACCTTTATCGAAATCTAAATTTAAAGTTGAGCCTGATAAGGTTGCAGTTTGATAGTTTTCTACAATACCACCACTTCCTTTTAAATCATTTGCAAAATCAAACGCAGTTGATAATGCAAGTTTTGCTGGTGTTACATTTCCATCTTGTATTTCAGCAGTTGTAATTGCATTTGCAGCTACATCTTCTGCAACAATAACATTTGCACCGATTGCTCTTGAGTTAATTTTTCTAATAGGCATTTTCTTTTATCCTGTTTTTATCTATTTATTCAATAGTTTTAACTTGGGTATGTTGGCCAATCTTCATCTTTTAAATTAGGCCAATTTTTATGTTTTGGAATATCTCTTAAAGTTTGACGATATGTTTTCATATCATCTGACATAGTTAAATCAGAAGCAGAAGTCCAATCAGTTTCTGATAATCTTTTATTTCTTTTATTTCTTAAAGCTTTTGCTGTTTCTTCATCTAATGTTTTTAGATATTCAGTTTCGTCTGCTTTTTTAGAAAATTTATTTACTTCTGTCCATGAATAAGAATATGTTCCATCTTTATTTTTAGAAAGACTTCCTTGTTTTGCAACTTTTAAATTACTGGAAGGAGTAGGTTCTGTCGGATTTGTAATCAAACTCCAACCAAGATTATTTGCAATTTCAATGTTTTCAGAACTAGGCATAATTCTTCCTTCATGTATTGATCTTATTTCATTCCAGTTTTTAATTTCTTTTGTTTTTTCGTTGTAAAACATTACTTTCTCCTATGCCCAAGCTGCAAATATATAATGGTCACTTGTTCTATTTATTTTGTCATCTGAACTTTTTATTTGAAACCCAGTAGTAGTTTGATCTATTATATCTGCATTATTATAATTAGTTGAACCTACAGAGTCATTCCATTTGGTTTTGTTTATACCACTAGATGAACTATCAGTTCCAGTTGAACCAACATAAACTCCAGCTGCAGCTGCAGTTGGGTTTATTCCTGTGGCAGCACTATAAGAAGTTTCTGCAAAATCGTCATTACCACCAGTAGTAGAATTTACACTAATCCAAAGCCAAGGTGATGTTCTAGAACAGTTTTTAATCATTACCATTCTTGCACCATTAGTAAAACCACAATCAATATTTTTTGTAGATTGTCCATCTCCTGTATAAACACCTATTTTACTAAGTCCAGGCACAGTTGCCCAACTCCACGCAATATATCCACCACCACTTTCATTTGGACTAAACCCATTATCATTATTATATGGGCCATCATGAAGAACATTTCCAATGTAAAAATACGATATACCTGATGAATTTGGATTGGTAGGAGCTCCCCAATTTGCCCATTCACTTGTTCCCCAAAAATTATCTTCTCTTAATCTTGGAGCGTTATTTCCAAGATTAAGTAAATAATCATTTGTTCCATAGGATTGACCATATGCAATATCTTTATGAAACATAAGTGTGTGTGAAAAGTGATTAGTACCACTTGCATGATTTTTTATTTGTTTTACAATCACCATTTCTGGTTTTACGCCTAAACTTGTTGCAATACTACGATTACTTACACCATTACCACGATAATGTTCAAAAGAGTGATAACCAAACTTTTTTGTCCACATACCAAGTGAAAATTGATTTCTAGCTGTTTGACCAGCAGTATTATCAAACTGCCAATTTGTAGGCCAATAACCTGGCCTTCCAACCCATTCGTCCGAATGATTAGTATTCCAATGATAACCTGTAAATGGATAATCATATAAGCTTGTTGCATTATATTGATTATTATAATTTATGACAGCTCCATTCCATGACATAAATTGAGAACTGAAAAGTAAATCTCTGTAACCACCAGTATTAGGAAAATTACTATAATTAAGTTGTTGTGTTGGTTTAATATGTAATGCAGTATCTACTCTGTTAGTTGTACTAAATCCAGAAGTTGAATTTGCTCCTGTTGAAAAAACGGCAGATTTATTTTCTGGTAGTTTTGTACCCTCATCATCACGAACCATTAAATGCATTATAGTTTGACCACTACCACCTACAGTTTTTTGCATAGTTCCGCTATGAAACAATTGTAATTGAGTTGCAGCTGTCATTTCTAAAAATTTAACATCACCAAATTCATCTTTTCTACCAGTTCTTGAATGAAAAATTTTTACACGATCATCAACTGATGCTCCATTATGAGCACCATGATTAGATACAGTATGCATTCCATTAAATTTATCAGTTTGACAAAAATAACCATCATCATTATAATTTTTCCAAGCAATATATTGAGATCTCCATGGCGTGTTTATTGCATCTCCATTTGTAGGATTGCTACCACTACCACTTGCAGTATGATATCCACATTGAATTTTAGAAATATGATCACCACCTATACCAGTATCGTGACCCCAAAGATAAGCAATATATTCTATACCATTATCATTTAGAGTAGTTTCATTAGCAGATGGTACTGCTCCACCAACACTAAAGTTTGAAGCAGTTGGTGCAGTTTGAGCCCAAGCACCTGTACTTGACCAAGACGTATTTTTTAAATGATGGCCATAAAGATGAGGATTAACTCCACCAGCAGATCCTCTATGATAACACATAAATTCAGAATTAGTTGAAATAGCTTTGCACCATATCATACCAGGCGCAGATCCTAGTCCATGAGCAATTTGTCTACTTGATGCTCCATTGCCAGTATATTTTACAACATCAAAAAAATGTTTTGCCCTTCTCCAAGAATATGCTGTATAAATGTGTTGCATATTGGCAGTGCTGTTGCCTTGATAGACTTCATTTATATTTCCAGAATTACCAAGAGTAAATCCATAATGACCACTTTGTGTTACAAATCCTGTTAAAGAATTTGTTACTTGTGTAGATATATTTTCTGTGCCTGTATATGCATTACTTGTATATCCAGAACCAGCAGAAGTTCCTAGAATATCACCCTTTCCATTAGATATTTCGTATGTTGCACCTCTTTCAGTATCATAGTAATACCACATACCATCTTCTATAGCATTTGTGATTTGAACCATTCCGCCATGTGTTCCAATATCTACACCAGTACTGACAAAGTTAATTCCACCACGATAGTTGGTGATATTAAAAACATCACTTACTTCTCCATCTTGCAAAACACCAGAATGTGCTTGTTGCATTCTTCTTGCGATTGTACTCATGTATTAGTCCTATCATAACTATGCAACAGCATTGACAGCCAAAGCACCATAGAAAATTGTATTACTTACTTCATCTTTATAAAAAGTATAAATGTCTGTTTCACCATTTGCCATAATTGTAGGATTATCACCATCTGCAAACTTTACAGTAAATGCACTATTATTTGTAAAATCTATGTTAAAGGCTCCATTGGAATTGTTTCTTGTAATTCTCATAGTAAATCCCATTGCTTTTCCAGAGGGTATATTTTGAAAATTAAATCTAGTTTCATTCTGTGTTGCCGTAACATGAAATACATTTCCAGCTGATAAGTCAACATTTATGGTATCTGGACTACTACCACCAGCAGTAAGTGCAACTGACTTTTCTACTATTGAATCATCATGTACAATATCTAATGATACGGCTGGTTCTGTTCCTATAAATGGCATTTTATCTTCCTAACTAGGTTTAGTTGGCCAATCAGAAGATTCTAAATTAGGCCAGTTTTTATGTGTTGGTAAATCTCTTAGAGCTTTTCTATACGTTTTCATTTTTGCAGACATGGTAACATCTGAATTTGCTGTCCAATCAGTTTCTTGTAAGAGTTTATTTCTTTCTGCTCTCATTTCTGATTTTTGCATTTCTAGTATTTCAGCATCTATTTTTGATTGTGAAGGACGATATTGACTTGAATGCCTTGGATCATTTTCATAAACTTCCATAATTTCGCCGTCTACAATAATTTTTTCTGTAGCCATTATGTCGCTCCTATTCTTAATACTCTATAAGTTCCAGAAAATGTATTACTTGTTAAATTATTATCTATAATTTTAAATGATGTTATGTCATTATAAGAACCTGTGGAACTATGAACGGCGCCTTGTGTTTCAGTATATCTTGAATATGAGGATGTACTATTACCATCCCAAAAACCCCATGCTCTAGACCAATATCGTACTCTTTTCCAAATATGAGTGCCTGTGCCTACTTTTGGTTGTGTAATATAAACATCAAATGTCGTACTAGTTTGGTTACTAGTATTACCAACTTGACTTACTGGCATAGAGTGAGCAAGAGCACCACGATCCACATTATTATAATTATTAATTACCCAAGTAGTAGAATTACCATCAATTTGCCTTCTATAGTGAACAACTGGATTTTCTACTGTGCCAGCTCCAGCACCATAATAAAATTGAATTGCTGGAGTTATAGTAAGATTCGTTGAACCTTCTGTTCTTAAATTAAATAATAAAAGTCTATACAAATAATTTTGATCAAATGATTGAGTAATAGAAGTTACACTAGAAAAATTACCACCAGCTACCTCTTCCCATGCTCCACTTCCAGGCAAACTACTAAGTTGTGACCAAATTAATCCACCAGGCTGACCAGAGTCAGCTGACAAAACATAGTTATTTGTTGGAGCATTACCAGCGTGTAATTTTGCTTCACTTACTGCTTCGCTTGCAAGTTTTCCTTGTGTAACAGCTAAATTATTAATTTTATTTGTAGTAACTGCATCATTATTTAATTTTGCATCTGTAACTGCACTAGCATTTATCTTTGCAGTATGCACAGAGTTATCTACAAGTTCAGTGGTATTGATTGCATTGGGTGCCAATTTTGCATTAGTAACGGCATCATCTACAAGGTTATCTGTACTTACTGCATTATTTTTTATTACATTTACTGGTTGTTTTCCTAAATAAGGCATCTTAATTTCCTATGAAAGAGTGGGCCAATCTGATTCTTTTAAATCAGGCCAATTTGAGTGTGTCGGTAAATCTCTTAAAGCTTGTCGATATGTTTTTACTTTTGCACTCATTGTTATGTCTGATAGTCCATAATGATCTGTTTGTCTTAATAACAAATCTCTTTTTGCTCTATTTGGAACTTCAAACTTATCAGTAAGACTTTTTATATATGCATCATCTTGAGATTTTTTTGTTACTGTTTTTCCGTCTGCATCTTTATATGATTTATGCCTATTAACAATTAACCACTTTTTTACCCATTGGTTTTGGTCATTTTTTTCTATTCCTTCAAAAGAAAGAACTTTTAAATTATCAAAAGAAGGCTGTGGCACCTCTCCATTATATAAAACTTCCCAACCAAAATGCTTTGCAATATCATCTGATGGAGTTTTTGGAAAACTTGTAGTTGGATTCTGATTTACAATATCAGACCAATTTGCAGTTATCTTTGTTTTTTCATTATAGTATTCTACCATCAATTTCTCCTAATCTATTCTATTTATACTGCATCCCATTCCATTTTGGATTGAGGCATATTTCCACAGACAGTTCTATAAAATTTTACATGACCAGAATTTGAATTACTTGCTTGTGAAGTGTAAAGACCACCACTCCAAGTAGCACTTGAATAATTTGAATTGAAAACAACTTGTAAAATTCTAAACTGAAGAGTTGATGCACTAGCATTTTCATAGTCCAGTATGGCCCATATCTTTCCAGTAGAAGTTACAACCATTTGTTTTATCTGTTTGTTATTTGGATTTACACTTGAAGGAGCTTCAAAAGGCTGACCACTTCCAGAAGATGTATTAAGAATAGTTTTTGTTCCTAAGTTAATTCCAAGAAATCCTGCTTTAGCATAACCACTATCTTGTTTTGGTAAACAAAGTATTCCGCCTGGAGCAACACAGGCAGCCCAATCTGAATTTTTACAACCTTCTGCTGTTCCTATTTTTGTATTACTTCCACCTATAACATTATTATAACTGTTTTGTCCAGACTCACATTGACTTACATAATGAGTTACAGTATTTGTATTATCATTTGCAGTAGTGTGTTCTGGTTCAGGCATATAAACATATGTTCCTTCATTATATGTTGTTACACCATGAAATGCACCTTTATAATACCAAACACATCTAATACCCTCTTCATTGTTATCTGAACTTACTGTTACTGTTTGACTAGTTTTTAATTTTACTTGAGCATGATATAAACGATCAGCTTTGGCTGAAGGGGGAATACTAGTATGGTGATTTGTATTAGAATCCCCATAGCCTGGACTATCATACTGAGCAACATTATAACCGAAAGAACTTCCAAGACCTGTTCCCCAAGAGGGTAACGCACCTATTCTATTTTGACCATGAGGATAACCACCATGATTTTGCCTATATCCACCATTACTATTGTCATATGGGTGTGTATTACCATCAATAGTCATACCAGAAAAATATACTTGAGAACCTCTATTTGGTAATGTAGGATCAGCTATATCTTGATTAACTGAAGTACTTTTTCCATTTAAAGTAACATTTCTTACTTCACCAGCTAAAATTCCATGTTTTTCCTGTCCATTAGGTCTACTACTATTAAAACTACTACACCAAGGAATTAAATATACATTATTAGCTTCATTAACTGCTGATTCCCAATTGCCTGAACCACCATATATTGCCCCATAATTTTCATCTTGAGCACATCTAGGAGTACTGTTAGCACCAGTAGAGCTAGGTAGACTATAATCAGTTCCAGGCCAAGCACTGCCACTATGCATATTTCCTACTCTCAAGGAGCTCATGCTATTAGCTGGTACTGCTACTACTCTTGAAAAAATCGCATTTGGAGTGGCAGTATTAGTAACTTGTTGAAAATTATAAGAATCTCCACTATTAAAATCTCTTCTTCCTACACAAATAACATTATCTCTTTTATTATCATAAACTAAATTTACCTCACTCCAAAATCCAGTATCACCAGCATTATTAACGGCGGTATAACCAGCATAATTATTACCGCCCCAGCCACCACTGTCAACATTAGTATGACCACTAAAAAGACCATACCAATACATTTCTCTATGTTGTGGATAAGTGTAGTTTGGATTAGCACCAGCACTATCTGCTAATTTCATATCATTAATTTTATGTGGGTGGGGCCCTGTTACTCCAGCAACTAATTCAGTTCCATCTGTTCCAGTATGAAATCTAATTAAAGTATGACAAGACGCTAAAGTATGGTAACTTCCATTGTAAACTGTGGCCTTTAATGCTAAATATACTCTACTGTCATCACCATAAATCATGTCAAAAGTAGTATCTCCCACACGATCATATCCTACATCATGGGAAATTGGTGAAGAGTTTGTCACAATACTTGTATTTGCTCCCTCACTAAAAGTTATAGATGGAAAGAACTTTCTTTTATCTACGCTACCGCCGCCCGATACACCAGTTTGAGCAGTAAGGTTAGCATTCGGATTTATTAAAGAATGACCAGTATTAAGTGCATGAGCTCCTTGATTTGCAAAATCGTTTGATGTTATATTACTTCTAGTATTTGGATTAATTGCATATATAGTCGTATTTTCTCTAAGATAAATGGTATCTGCTGGAACATCTTGCATATAAGAATGTCCTTGATCTAACCATCTAGTTTTTCCTAGAGCTCTAGAGTCATTAAAAGTTTTATCATTTAAACTAATATTGCCTGTAATACCACCAGTTTGATAGTATATTCCAGTTCCACTATTTAATGATCCAGGCACAATTATACTATCACCCCAAGAAATAGATCTTCTATCAAAATTATTTGCATCTGGTTGACCAATATAAAGTTCATGCATTCTAAACCCACCATGAGGCGATATTTGAGTAGTAGATTCATTCTCTGTAATACCAAATATTCTTCCACTTTTTGTTTGAACAAAGGTTTCAAGATGTTTATTATTCGGATTATTTGCTAGTGGTAAAAGTTCACAAACTGCATCTGCTGAAAGAGCTGCTTGTGCTTGTGATCCAAGATTGTTATAATAATCCGCTGCTCCTGTATGCTTTGACACATAATGATTTGGGTTTCTTCTATCTATATCTAATATCTGTACTCCAGCACCACTATGAGTGCTTGTAAAATCTGGAAATGCAGTATTGTTACGATCATAGGTATTACTAAAATTTGGGGAGCCCAAATATCTAGTTATTAAAATACCAGAGTGTTCGCCTGAAAGCATTGTTCTGTTTATAGAACCACCACCGCCAGCATATCCTTTACCATACTGAACTGGTTTATGACCATCTTCTGGTAATATATGAAAATAACCATCACCAGCGACAATAATAAACTGCCCAGGCGTATTATTACTTGTATTACCAGGCCTGTAATACATATCTCTAATACCACCTATAGTACCAGAAGTATATGTAGCTTTCCAACTGGTCACATTGCTTGTAACACCATGTGGGTAATTTTGACCTCTCATTTCAGTAAATGGATCTGGTGATGGTAAAGTTGCATTTGTTGTTGTTGTATATGAATAAGTTGGTTTGTAAGGCGTAGATTTTTTAAAGACGAGTTTACTTTCACTTTCGTTTGCACCATAATTGCCAAATGCAATTTTATCTGTTCCATTTGTTTCTACTCTTGCTGAGTTGGAGCCAATTGACATTCCACCAATATTTTGAATGTATGTTTTCACAGCTGTGCTATTTCCAGTTTCGGTAGTTATCGCTCCATATATACGACCATTGGGATTTGAAGAACTATGATAATATCCACTGGCTGATGCATCAATTGCTGTAGAAGGCCATGGATCAATTTTTATTGTTTGGGATGCCATCACATCATGGGTGGTAACAGTTGGAATACTTCCACCAGCAACAACTATAGAACCAGATGGTGGATGAAAACAAAAATCATTAGCTATGGCTGATGAATTTCCATTAGGCAAACCACTTTGAGTAAGCATATTATAAAAAAATCCAGGCTCTGGTGCTAAAGTTCTAGAATTAAATCTCATTAATATATCAGTTTTGTTTGTGCCTGTATTAGAATGAGTACTAGTTAAATCTGTCTGACCTACAAGATAAACAAAACCATCATCCCCTAAGGCTACTGATGTTACGCCTTGTGGATAACCAATAGTATATCCTAAACCATTTGTTTCAGCTGCATCAAAATAAACCCCAGTACTTGCAAAATTTGTGCCGTGTTTTATTTCGCCACTATTCATATCTACAGAACTTAATCTTGCATAGTTATTAGCAGAATGAGTAAAGAAATATGTTAGATCACCAACATTCTGTCCAGCGGCAGCATTTATTAATTTCATCATCATACTCATAGAGCTACTCCTATGGTGATGCTGGTGCTTTAATGTCTTGACCTACAGTAAATCCGTATATGTTGGAAGAACCACCTGTTTTCATAAAGACAAATTGATCTATAGCTCCATTCGTAGATGAAAGAGTTGGTTTTTGTCCACCAGGCCAATGAACATTAGTTGGATAAACTACTGATTTTGCAGCACCAGAAGCAATTTGTTGTATTGTAAGTGTCCATATCATTGTTTCGGTTGCAGAAGAAGGAACATTAGAAAATAAAATATCAGAATTTTGTGTTAATGTAACTTTGAAACTATTAGAGGTTGATAGATCTAAACTAAAATCATTTGTACCACCAGTATAAGAAACTGGAGCATGAACATCAACATATGATTTTGCCTTTACTTGTGATTGAAAATTATAATCAGTTGTCAAATCTAAAGATAAAGTTGGAGTTGCATTTTCTGGGCCTGCACCACCACTTTTAGTTATTGGACTATTAACAGCTAAACTTCCTACATACTGTCCAGTAGTATGAGTTCCCATAGTAATAGAATCGTTTGTAGGTGAATATGATATAGTTGCAGTAGATGCTTCTGATTGTGTATGAGATATACTAATACCAGAACCAGCAGCAACATTTACCATATAGTTACCAGTAGTATGAGTTCCTAATGTTATTGAATCATCTACAATTTGATCTGTACCTACAGAGTTATTTGCAAGTTTATCAATAGTTACACAATCATTTGCAAGGTCAGCAGTTAAGATTGTACCATCTAATATTTTATCTGTGGTTACAGCATTATTTGCAAGTTCATTTACTGTAACTGCATTGTTAGCAATATCCTCTGCGAGTACAATATCCTGTGCAATCTTTGAAGATATAATTGCATTATCAGCAATACCACTTGTGTTAATTCTTGAAATTGGCATTTATTATGTCCTCTCCATTACTCCTAGAAATGCATCTATGGCAGTTCCAGTTCCAGCTCTTACCTTTAATATATCTCCTGCCTCCAACACATATTTTTGTCCACCTAAAACTTCTAATGTAGTATTTGCTGGAATACTTACATCTTCTAAAAGTTGTATTGTACCAGATGCACCACTATCAGAAACATCATCTATTTGAACTTTTACTGTAACAGCAGATGTTGTTTTGTTTGCAAGAGCAAGACCAAGAATAATCGCAGTATTACCAGAACTACTTGGTGCAGTATATAAACTATCATAATTACTACCTGTAGTAGTTACATCTTTTTTTATTGCATTTTTAAATGTGTTTGCCATTTTATTTTCCTATTTTATCCTAATGCTAGTGCTAAAGCTGTAGCTTCATCATCTGGATCAAATGCAAGGTCTGTTTTTGCAACAGTTCCATCTTGAATTTTTACTGATGTAATTGATCCGTCTGCAACTGTATTTATTACATTTGTCATAGCAACATCAAGTTGTAATACTTGAATATTATTTGTTCCAGTTGGTGGAGCACTTGTAAATGTAATAGTAGAACCACTTATTGCGTATGCATATGAAGCTCCATATCTTTGATAAACATTATCTACGAAAACAATAAACCTACTTGCAGATGGAGCTCCTATTGGAGTTTTAGTTAAAGTAAATGCAGTTGCTGTTCCATCACCATTAAATTCGTCTATGTGTGGTGTTATTTCTCTTTGCGTTAATAATTGTTTACCCATGTAAACGATAAAAATTCTATGACTATTTCCAGGCGCTGAAGTAAAAGAAATACTTGATACTCCACTAGCCGAACCTACTGTATAACCTACATCTGGTTCTAGTATAACTCCATTTACACTTACTAAAAGAGAGGCTGCAGAATTTACGACATGATCTAAATTGTATATACTATTAGTTCCATCACCAGTAAAAAACTGTTTTTCAAATGCACCATAGGAAGGTTGTGATCCGATATATGACATTAAATTCTACCTCACTATATTTGATATCTTACTAATATTACTGCACTATTAGCTGGTGCAGAAGTAAAAGTTAATACATTACCACTAATTGCATAATCTGTGGTTGGTTTCATTGCATTTCCATTTACAAAAACAAATGCACTATTTGTTGGAACTCCAGAATTTGCTAATGTAAAAGTTGTATCAGTTCCATCTCCAGTAAAAGTATCTAATTGAAAATCTGGTGCTCTGCGAATGATTGAACGAATTGCAAGATGTTTAATTTCTATTTCTGCACTATTATCTGGAGCTCCAGTAAATGTTAATGTATTTCCAGAAAGAGTAAAGTTTGTTGTTACTTTTTGCAAAATACCATCTACAAAAACTAAAATTGAATTTGCATTAGGTGGTGTTTCTGAAAGAGTATATGCAGTAGTTGAACCATTGCCTGTAAATGTATCTGTAGTAAAAGATGTTAAGTTTGTTGCAAGTTCATTCGCACCTACAGATCCAGTTGGTGGTTTCATTGAAAATCCACCTATTCCTCTATGAATTACATAAATTGCAGCTGCAGAGGCAACAGTTCCTTGAAAATTTAATATTTTAGGTTCATTAGATGCATTTGTTCTGATAACATATGCAACGTCTGGTTGTTGTATAACATGATCTAAAACAACCATAAGATTTTCTGCATTAGCGCCAGGAACTTCAGTAGTTAATTCATAAGAGTTTGCATGACCATTTACTGTAGAAAGATTCGATCCACTAAAATCTTCTTTTAAAAAGTTTGGCGAAACTCTATTTACAAATGGAACTCCAATGTAAGAACTATCCGACATTATGTAACACCCTCTAGTATTGATGCAACAACATCTATCGTATTAGCTGTTGCATACACTTTTATTTTATCTGCCTGATCTAAAACAATTTTTTGTCCAGAAACAACCTTTAATGTTGATCCCACTGGTATTGGTGCATTCTTTACAATATGATATGATGGAGTACCAGATCCATTACTGTCCTCAATAAGAACTGTAGCACTAACTGCACTAGCACCTGTGTTTGCAATATCAAGTTCTATTAAAATAGATTTAACATCACTGCTTCCATCATTAGAATTATACACAAGTGTAGGAGATGAACTATTAGTGCTTACATTTGTTGCAAAAGCGTTTTTAAAATTATTTGCCATAGTTTTTCGTTCCTTTTATCCTATTTATATTCACTAACCAAGTGCAATAGACATTGCAATTGCAAACCCTTGATCTGCAACACCAGTACCGCTTATATTTCCATTTACTGTTAAGTTACCACTTACTGTTACATCATTAGGAAGTCCTATCGTTAGAGTATCAGTTGCAGAAACAGTTGCTTCTATTTCATTTGCAGTTCCATTTACTGTAAGAGTAGTACCAGATTGAAGTGCTTGTGTGTTTGATCCATCTGAAAGAGTAATTCCAGAATTTAATTGTGTTAATGCCTCAATAATATCTGTAGGACTATTACCACCTACATTTGGAAGATTAGCAATATCACCTACATCAGTTGCAAGTTGATTAAATTCTACTCTCCATTCTTCAAAGGTAAATGAGGCTGGTGCGTTACGATCTGCCATTATTCTTTATCCACTAATTTTAATATGAGAGATTTGATTTCATGCATTTCACTTTTTAATGTATTAATTTCTCTTACTGCATCTCTCAATTGATCTTTTTCCATTTTCTTATTCTTCATAGTTTTCATATAAGTATGATATGATGAACGACTTGTATTAATGATTGCACCACTAGATGTTTCTCTTACAAGTTCTCCATATCCTTCTACTTTAATTTTATCCATTTTACAACGCCAATGCTAATATTCTTAGGTTTTTAATTCTTGGTACAAAAACACTATTAGATGATTTCATTTCTATCTTAATAGCTGCAGATGAAAAAGAATTTAAATCATTGATAGTAAATTCTCTTTCTCTAAATAAATTTTCATTATCGTCTGGTGAATCACCACTATCTATTGTTGCAAGTTTATAAGGTATTTTGTCAAAATCTCTTGTATCACCCTCTTCAACAATCTTATAGTAAACATTTATTGATGATGAACTTGGTCTATTTGCATCAAATAATACTTTTAGTGCAGTTGCTGGATTATCTAAACTAAATCTTTTTGTCATATAGTTAGATGCATTTGATGTTCCAGTTGGTGCAATACCATCAAGATATCTTTCATGTTGAGTAATAGTTGCACCACTACCACCACTGCTTCCAGCAGGAGCTGGATCTATTCCAACACTTGCACCATCATCAGATACAGATGTTATTGTATAAGTTCCATTATTACTATTATTAGCTCCAGTAACAGTAATTTCTTTACCTATGTCTAAAGTTAAAAATTCTAATTTAACTGCTGAAGTAGAAGTATTCATTGTTTTTGCAGATGCATCAAATGTAAGATTAGCTGGAGAACTAGAAACAGTTCTATCATCTAAATTAGTATCATTAAATGTTGACCTTGTATAATTAGAAATTTTATTAGATGTTAAACATAGTGATATTCTTTCACTATCCAATACAGGTGTTAAAAATGAACTAGTTGAACTCATTGTTGCAACAACATTTGCAGAAGTTCCAGCGATAAGACTTGAGTTTCCAGTTCTTCCACCACCTAAACTATTATTCTGATTAACCTCTGAAGCAACAATTTGTCTTGAAGGTGGATAATAACTTCTATTCTCTGTTATAGGTTTAGAATTTTGTTTTGCATATGATGTATCCATACCTGTCCATGAATATGTAATATTTGTTCCAGGCACTTTAATTTCTGATACTGCGAGTTGTACAATATCAGCTGCAATATTTCTAGTTGCAACAATACCAGATCCACCACTAAATACAGATTTCAAAGCAGGTTTTCCGCCTGGTATATTAGCTGCAGCTGCATCATCAGTAATAGCAATAATATAACTATCATTATCTGCACTACTAATTGTATGAGTTCCATTTAGTGCATTTGATGTAATACCTTGTGTTGTTGATTCTGCACCATAAAAACCATTTGCAACATTTGAAATTATAACTTTATCATTTGCTTTCATTCCATGATTTTGATGAAGAACTCTAACTTTTGTTGCAACATCATCATTAGTTCCAGTTCCTGTGTTAGTCTGAAATGGATTATCTTTTAAAGTATCAGCAGGAACTGTAGTATTAATAAATGATGGAGTTCCAGCAGCTGATGTTGCGAAATCAGCACGATACAAAGTAAACTTAACATCACGAGTCTGGTGTGGTGTCCATGTCTGACCATTTTGTGATAAGAATAATGTTCCTGTTAATGGGTTTGCAGATATCAATCTACTATCAGTTAGATTTGTTCCACCGACTTCAGAGAAAAATACTCTTGTTCCAGGCTCATCAACCTTAATTAAGATTGCATAATTTATATCATCTTTTAGATATACAGGTGATGGAAAAGTAAATCGAGTTGATGCTGAAGCATCATCAGATACATTAACATCATCAATTTCTAATGTTACCTCTGACATTACTTTATTAGATGGAAATCCATCTATCGTATCAGTTATCTGTACTGTTACTGGTCTTGTACCCTTTACACTAAAAAATAAATCTACACTAGTAACAAATGCACCTTCTTGTCCTACATTTAAAAATGTTTGTGCAAGAGGATCATGTCTTTGTGGTGGATCTGGTGGTGGTGGGGGTGGATCAGCAACAAATGCAGATGCAATTGGTCTATTACTTGTTTGAACTGCACCATATACAGTTCTGTTAACTTGTTGTGTTTCTTCTTTGTAATCTCTTTGAAAGTGAGCCTTTCTTATATTAAGAATAGTCTGTTCTCTTTCTTCTGCAATACCAGTTGCATTATATTCTCTTTCACCTTTGGTAGACCATAATCCAAATTCTGTACTATTATTAATATTATCAATTAATCTTAATAGTCTTTCACCAGTTCTAAATCTTACTTCTTCTGTATTTGGAATATAGAAAACACCAACAAATTGACCATTTGCATTTGTAATCATATCACTAGAATTTGTTTTCATTGTTGGATTAGATGTTGTAACTGTACTTCCATTAATAGAAGATATAATCATTGTAATATTTACTTTACCATTAGAAATTTTTGCAATTGTTCCATTTGCAGTTTCGCCTACTGCAAATCCATTTAAAACATTTGTTACAAAAACATCTCTAGCAGTTGATGTTCCAGGCCCTTGAGTTGCAATATGAGCAGATGCTTGAAGTCTTTGTAAAGTTCCAGTTTGAGTACCAGAAGATGAAAGTTTATTTGATTCAGTTCCATCATCTAATCTACCACCACCTATCGCACCAATGGTAACTATTTTAGTTGATGAGTCTACAGCAGTTACAACATAATTATTATTTCTTGATACAGTAAAATTTAATTCTGTAGTTCCAGTTAAAATACTTAATTGAATATGATGACCAGGCTTTATTTCATCAACACTTGCAACTGTAACTTGTGCAGAAGTTGTATCTGATCCACCAGTTCCAGTAAAGGTAACACTGGTAACAGCAGTTGCAGTATGAGTTGAATTTCTAATAATGTCACCAAAACCAAAAGCTTGTACTGCATCAGTAACACCATCCCAAATTCTACCAGAGTCAGATGCAGCTGAAGCACCAGGCGTTTCTAATTGATTTGGACTTAATTCTATTGCCCCATTATCAGTTAAAGTTTGTTGAGTTATTGTAAGATTAAAAATATCTGCTTGTCTTACAAAAGATGTTACATTTTCATTATCAAAAAAACCATATAACTTTGCATTAGGTTTCATATTTTGAATAGAAATACTTACTGGTCTGGAACGAATAAAAGGTATCATAGAAATACCTACAATTCTGTCACCCATATTATGAGTTTCAACTGTAGATTGTAAAGTTGTTTCTATACCAGAACGAACTTGTCCTACAGTTTGAGAAAATACTTCTCTACTTTGACTTGTTTCTGTAGTTGTTGTAACTGTACCGCCAGATACTCTTGCTGATGACGTTGATTGAGTACTACCTAAACTTTGAGTTCCAGCAGATACTGGAGAACCAAACCAATTATCTTGCCAACTTTCCCATACAATTCCTGTCACACCTGTTTCATCTGCAATTTCTTTAATTGCATCAAAGTTATTATCATCATTCACAACAATATCAGGCCTTCTTGTTACATCATTCCAATCATCAGAATATGGTACAAGAACAACCTTACCATTAAATGGTGCAACTTTATATGGATTTATATCAAAACTATCAGATGCATATGGATTTTCTACATGAGATGTTTCTGTATATGGTAATGTTATAATACCATCATCATGTATTTTATAATTTGCAGATGTTCTAGATGAATTACTAGAAACAGATTCTATTAATCCTACATTATCACTAAATCCCATAGGACGAAGCTCTCTTTTCTTCATGTCTATAGAATTTTTATAATCTGGATTTATAAAATCACCTATCACATGACCAGAAAAGTTATCTACAATAAATCCATTTTTTAATCTATCGTTACCATCTGAATCTTTAACTGCAAGATCTGCTGTTTCTTTTTCTAAAAGATTAAGAGATGTATAATATTCTAGATTAGAAATTCTTTTATCCAATCTACCTATATCTCTCATAGTATATCTACGATTATCTAACTTTTTATGTCTTACTTCTTTTAAATTTACTACATAAGGTTCATATGCAACTTCAAATAAAACCATACCATTTTCTGGTTCTTGTGGTTTTTCTGGATTTAATGAAGGTACACCTTGTAGTACATCAAAATTTCCTAGTTTATCTACAAAAATTAAATCTTTTCTTCCTAAGAAATAAGAAAAATCAGCTTCAACATTTGTTCCGAAAAAAGGTATTTCTGAAAGAACAGCACCTTGACCTGTATTAAAACTACCATTACTTCCAACTCTTGGTCTAAAATCTAAACAATCTCTTAACTCAAATTTTTTACCACTACCTTGTGTGGAAGTATAACTTGGTATATTTTCGTAACCTAAACTAGTTGGATAGGAGTCTACAGAAAAGTAGTCACCACCACCACCAGCACTATGTTGGAAAAATTCAAAAGTAATTCTAAGAGCACCAGTTGGAACTGGTTGACCAGGCTTTAAATTTATTCTTGCAAGATCATAAAATGCATCTCTTTGTCCACTATCAAAATTATATCTATTTGTAATATCAATAGCACCAGTTGCTGAATATGAACCATAAGACGTTCCCATTGAAACTGCAAGTAATCTAAATCCATCTGCTTCGTCTAACAAAATTTCTGTTTTTTCTACATTACTCTGACCAGTAATATCATCTGATCCATTAGTCTGTAAAGTTTTACTTTTTTCTTGTGCCTCTCCAGAAGATACTTTTACTGCAGCTAATAATTCAAGTGATTTGTTAGCACCACCTATTGCACTACCACCACTAATTGCCGCAACACCAGTAGTATCAATTTGCACTGTCTGACTATCTACTAGTGATATATCATCTGATTCTATTGCTAAAATATGATGAGGAGCTGCATTTAATTGTAATACATAATTTTTAAGACTTGTACCTTGAAACTCTTCATTAGCAGACAAAGAAAATTCTACGATACCACTAGAGTTACTAGTCTGTGCAGAAAATCTTTTCATTACTGTATAACTTGTTCCTAATGCACTATCTGGATTTGATACTGTGTTTCCACGAATTTTTCTGACCCTACGATAGTCACTTGGAAATACTAAAAGTTTTTGATCTGGTCTAATTATTTGTGCAGAAAATCTACCTATAGTTGCATTAGTAAATGTTGTTGGAGAAACTGCTGATAAAACTAAACTATCATTATCGGTAAGAGTACTTATTCTTCCAATATCAGTTTCTACACCAATAACTTTTGCAATCAATCTATCTTTTAATTTTAATTGTTGACTAAAAACAGAACCTTGAAAACCACTAACACCACTATTATTACTACTAACATCTGGTGATGTACCAACACCAGATATGGCAACGAATGTTGGTTTTATATCAGCTTCAAAATCACTACCAGTACCACCTATGGTAGCATGATCATTTATGGACTTAACATCTCTTGCAAAGTCTTTTCCATCATTCATTTTTATATCAAAAAGACCAAGTTTAAATATCACTGGTGGATTTGTACCAAGATAATCACCATCATGCAAAAGAAAAAACTTTGCCTTTGCAGTTCCTATAACTGTATTACCACTAGTATCAGATATGAGTTGATCTCTCAAATGAAGTGTTTCAAATTCATCTATTGCAGGCGTACCTACAACATTATGAATTAATACATGATTACCTACTGGTGTTTGTATTGTTTTATCTTCTACTCTATCAAATGTTCTTGGTTTATCTGCTTTAATGAATTGTGTTGACATGGTTTCTATTTCATAACCATCAACATAAGCTTTGCCTGGTTCTACTGCAAATACAATTTTATCAGCATCTCCACCGACAGATGAAGAATATATACCTCTATTTGTTCCACTCTTTAAATGTTCACGAACTTCTGTTAAAAATGGTCTTACTTCATAGTTACCACTTTCATCAAATGTTCTTCTTGCAAGTGTGTGTTGTAGTTCAGCATAATCTGCATTTTTCTTATAAGATAAAATTTTACCATTACTTATTCTTCCAAGTTCAACAAAGTCAGAATCATCAGTTGCAGTTAAAGCTTTCTTTGTAAGTGTTACTGCAATTTTAAATCTATGGGCGCCTGGCGCATTCACATTAGATGATCCAGTTGCATTATCTAATAAACTGGTATCTTCTTCTGGTGTTGCAAAAGTTTCTGCTACAACAAATCCGACACGATATGATGGTGTATTAGTATATTTGTCTAAAAGAATAACTTGTTCTGTATTAGAAACAAAGTGACCATTGATAAAGTAAACACCAGCGTGAACCAGTACAGCAGAACCAGTACCAACTGGAGTATCAGTTGATTGTATGGTTGCATTTAATTCAGTTGTTTGATTTGTACTTAAACTTGGATTTACAGTTGTGGTATTATTTGCATTTGTTGATGTAACAACTTCTCCAGATGCAAATTTAAGTGTTGCATTATTAGTTCCACTATCTTCATATTTAATATATAAAGTTATAGGATCAGCAGATGTAGTTGATGTTGAACTTGTAGCTGCAACTGTACCAATAACCTTTGCCTTTACACCACTTGTTGCACCTACAATTATTTTATTAAGAAAACTTGTTCTATATGTTTCAACTTCTAATGTATTATATGCAGAGTTGACTTTGATATAATCATACTGCATATCAAAGTTAAGATCGCCTGGAATAACCATAGAACCATTTTGGAAAATATGTTCTCCAAATTTAGTAATTTGATTTTGTAGTATTGTCTGTAGTTGTGTTAATTCACGAGCTTGTACTGAATAAGCAGGACGAAACATAACTCTGTGAAAATTCTTTGATGAGTCGTAATCATCATAGTAGGGTTTTACATTAAAGTTTGTAGCCATTAAATCAAATTCCTAGTTTTAAAATTCTATAACTATTTTTATATCTTCTGTTTGGTCTGATGCTCTTGAAATTGGTCTACGATTTTCTACATAGATTATATTTCCACTATCATGTTCTAGTTCTGGTGATGCATATCCATTTGCAAATGTTATACCAGATACTGTTTGAGATGCAGTACCACTATCTGGAGTTCCATTTGCATTACTTGATGCACCAGTAACTAAATGATTAGAACTAAAAGCAACATGATTTCTGTATGTTGATGATGAACTATTTGAGTCTATACCATAGTTTTCCCATTGTTCTTGTAAATAATATAAAATTTTATTTGTTGCATCCCACTCAACAACTCTACCAGTTGCATTTGTTGTTGCTTGTGTTATTTTTTCATCAACATCAAACGTACTACTTGATGTTGTCATTTTAATTGCATAAGTCATTCTTACTTGCGATACAGCAGAAACTGTCGTTCCACCTTTTAGATGTGGATCAACAACAATACCAACCTCTCTAAAATCATTTGCAACTGTAAAGTCACCACTTTCTGTCTGTTCTAGTCTTGCATTCATCATAACAAAGTGTCCACCTAGTTCTGCAACTGGATTATGTCCGTGTCCAACTCTTGGTGATATAATTGGAACAACTGTTGAACCACCACCAGATAAATTTGTTTCATTTTGTGATAACCCAACATCAGTATAACATTTTGTTAAATCAATAGTTCCAAAAGTATAACCAACACCACCAGCATGAATTAATGAACCATTTTGACCAAACCTAGCAATATTATTACTTGCAACTTTTAATTTAACAATGCCATTAGTACCATCACCATTTACTGATGTATAGTAATCTGTATTTGTAATACTACTAGCTAAACCACTTCCAGGCGTTATGCGAACAACCTGTATCGGAGCTCCATTAAAAGGTGCAGTATCGCCAGATGCAGTTTCAACATCAGTAACCACACTTGCATCAGTTCTAGCTGCAACAAAGTCTGTAGTTAAAAACTTTATAGTATCAGCAGTATTTAAGGTGTACATATATTGAATATAATAGTTACCATGAAAGAATGGTGCAGATGATGTAGATGTTGGTTCTGTAACTGTATTTAATGCAGTACCATTATCATTATCTAAAATTTTATATACTCTATATGCAGTAGTAACAAAATAAAATGTACTATCATAAAGATTAGTTGCACCACTTGTTGTGGTATTTAAAGAAGAGATATCATGTTCATACATATCTAATATGGTTGATGTTGTTGGATAGTTTCTACGAGGAATAACAGCTTGAACATCTGTAGATGTTATTCTTTTAGCAGCTAACATAGAATCCCATTTGTAATTTTCTTCGATAACTCTATCATGTGGATTGGGTGGAGATGCGTCAGTTCCCCCTGTAGTTTCAGTATCGGAATACTTTGTTGTTGTAGTAAAAGGACTTGACTTTCCTACAAACAAGTAGTAGTTAGATGCAGCTGATTCGGAAAAAGATTCCTTAAATTGATCTGCATTGTGTAATCTAAATTTTTCTGTAATAATTGCTGCCATTGTTTTTTTCCTATTATAGTATTATTTATACACCTATTGAGTACCACCACCAAAGAATTTTCGTGTTGTCATGTCAGTTTTCCAACCACCTTGATTTGAACCATTAGTTCCTGCTGAATCTGTCCATAATGTAGTACCATTTGATTGTTTAACTGGATTTGTATAATAAGTTATATTGTTACTACTAGACCAAGCTCCAGATTTAGTACCTGGCCCAAATTTTGTTTGAATCATACCTTTATCAGTTTCTGGATTTACTGTTACGCCACTATACATTAATGCAGTTTCACCTTCAGTATTATAGTTTGCTCCATTCCAATCATACAAACCAAGATGAGAATATGTAATGGTATCATTTGAAAATAAAGGTCTTAGTTGTTGAAATTGTGAACGGGCATTAAAAATTTGATCATTATTAGTATCATTATATATTCGCATATAAGGAGTTGCACTAGTTGATGATGTTTCGTAAATATGAACACCTTGATGAGTATTATGAGTCGCACCAGTATTTTTAGTTGCTAAATATATTTTATCATTCATTTTAAAATGATTCATCCAAACTCCACTATAATATGAAGCAGATTGATTAGAAAGAGAACTACTATTAAAAGTAGAATCATCATACAGTTCTGGTTGAAAAACTCTAAGATCTCTATTTGCCTTATCCCAAATCCAAAATGCGAATGGGTGAGTTGAACCACCAGCATAATCTGGCCATGAACACATAGTAACATGAGTAGAACATTCGCATACAGTAAAACCATGACCTGATGGCATAAGAGGAGTACCAGTGTTTAAACTATTACTACTAGTTGGTCTAAACTCATCATGAGAAATTGTTGAATTAGAAACAACTGCACCAGTAGTCATGTTAATATCAAAAATATTTATTCTTTGATACCAGTTTGGATTACCAAGACTACTTTGTTGAGTCAAACCTTTATTGGTTGTATACATAACAGTAAGTTGATTTGCTGTTGCACTTTTCCATACACCATAAACCATACCTCTAATTTTATATGCATTAGTTGAATCATAATCTTTATTCCAAACAGGATTTGTTGCATTAGTAGTAACGTCTTGTCCTTCCACTATATTATTTGGATTATAGCATCTAAGATTTATTTTACCCATTCCACTAGATAACTCTGAAGCATTTAATTGATTGTGATTTGTAAAGGTAACATATTGAGTGTCACTATATTTGTAAATACCTTGTCCACCACCATCAAGACCCCAACCACTATTTTGAGATTCTATTAAAAATCCTTGTTTTGGAAATTTACTATCAAATATCCAAGATTGTGCTGGAGCATAAGAAGCTCCACCTCCAGCAGCAGCACCACCTATATTTACATTAACAGCAGTATTATCTAAAGATAATGTTGCGTGTGGTTGAAATGCATTTACATCTGTATTAACAGCACCAGAATTAGTATAAGGCTTTTGAGGACAAGGCCAACCTGCTGTTCCATGCGAATCTAATGAAGGCATTAATTGAACCTCATAAGGAATACCTTTTATTTTCACATAAGCATCCCAATACTCATAATTATTGCTGCCATGTATTCTTTTTGTAAATGTAAAATTAGTAGCTGCTTCATTGAAAGGAAGATAAGTAGTAATTTTATTTGGATTTTCATCTCCACCATTTATAGGAAAAGTATATGTTGAACCATGAACTGCAAGATCACCATCTGCTGTAGTAGAGGCAACAATCCATGATGTTCCATCATGAACCAAAAGTTTTCCTAAATCAGTATCAAAATATAATTTTCCTACAGCACCAGTTGGTCTGTTTGAAGTTGTTCCAGATGGTATAACTAAATTAGTAGATGGAGTTACACCAACAGCAGTTAACTCTCTACTATTATCTATTACAGTTGTATCACCAATTTTATATGCCATATTCTTTTCCTATTTCCAATCAGTACCATTATAGGTCAGTAATTTTTTTAAGTCAGTATCAAAATACATATGTCCGACAGATGGACTACCTGGCCTTCCAGCAGTGTTTCCATTTGGTGATACAAAATTAGTTGTTGATGTAACAGTTACCATTCCAGTAGTTACATTACGAGAATTATCTATTACAGTTGTATCTCCGATTTTATATGCCATAACTCACCATTAAGTTATTGAACTATCATTTGAGTTTACATCACCAGACATATCAATGTTTCCATTTGAATTTATTTTTACTCTATCTGTACCACCATGAGCAAAAAATAATCCACTTCCATTTTCATTAATAGTCCAGTTTCCAAGATCTAAAAGTCCAGAAACATTAACATTTCCAGTTAAATCTATATTTCCAGCTGAAGTAAGTGTAACTTTAGTTGCACCATTATGTGCAAAATTTATATTACCACTACTTTCTGTTACTGTCCATGCACCAAAATCTATTTTTTCTATTACTTCGGACAAACCTCTTCCAGTTGCAGCTGCACTAGATTTTGTTCCTATAGTGTCTATAGCCATTTTTTGCTCCTATTAAACTATATTAATTGTACCATTCATGTTTGCATGAGATGTGCATTGGTAATAAAGTGTTGCAGGCGCACTCATTGATACTTTAAATATAACTGCACCAGAACCAGCATTATTTGTTACACCAACATTATATGCTGTTCCACTTGCACCAGACGTTGATTGTATTCTAATTGGGTGTCCACCAGAAGTATTATTAAATTTATATTGTTCACCTCTACGTAAATATAAGGTCGGATCATTTTCTGATGATGGAAACCAAACATTTCCAGTATCAGCAAAAACATAATGATCAGTTCCACTTGCAGTTATGTTAAAAGTATGCATAATAGTTTTGCCATTTACATCTAAATCGCCACCTAGTTGAGGCGTAGTATCCTCTACAACATTTGATAGTGTACCAGTAGCTGCTGTTAGTTGACCACCACTTATAACAATACCAGAACCAGAAATTGCAACTAAAAAGTCAGCGATTGATTCTTTCTTACTATTATTACTATCATCTGCATCAATAAATCCAATACTATCATTTTGTATATTAACTACACCAGCAGATAAACTGTTTAAATCTGTAGTTCCAGTAGAATTAATTGTAACACTATCAGCGTTAGCGTCTGTAGTAATCGTAACATTAGTACCAGCAACTAAAGTAAGAGTATCAGTTGCACTATCTGCTACTACATTAGATTGTCCACTTACTGCAACTTTATCAAATACATTTTGTGAAGCGCCGCCAGGAATAGTTATAGTTTTTGTTGCACCAGTTCCAGATGCAGTTACACCAGAACCTACAAAATTAAAAGTAGTTCCAGCAGTACTTAATGCACCACCTTCATCTTGCACATTTATACCAGATCCGCCTGGTATAGTTAAAGTTTTTGTTGCACCAGCACCAGACGCAGTAACCCCAGCACCTACAAAGTTTAAAGTGGTAGCACCAGTTGTAGATGTATTACTGCCTTCTTCTTGTACTAATAACGTATAAGCACTACCTATTCCAAGATTAGCTGGAGTAATCTTTTTCAAAATACCATCATCATTTATTAAAATATGATCTGCATTTAAACTTGATGTTGTAGTTGCACCTACATCTGCATTAGAGGTTGTTAAAATAGTAGCATTTGCATTTGGAAATGTCAAAGGATATAAATTTGTTCCATCTCCAAGTTTACTATAAAATTCATTAAAGTTATCATTTACTTTATCACCAGCAGTTCTTAATGGATCTCCACTTCCATCATTAGCTGCATTACCTATTCCTATTACTTGTTTTGCCATTTTAGAATTTCTCCAAAGGTTTCCTCTTATTTATATCACTGGTCATCAAATGTTCTAGTAGTATCGTCTATAGTAGTAGATGAACTATCAAATGTTACTGAACCAGTTCTTATTAAAATAATTTCGCCTGGTGGTTGTACATTTATTTTTACACTTTTTGCAGTTTCTGGAATATCTCCATTTGAATCACTTACTTGATTAATTCTGAATTGTGAAAACTGTCCAATTGTAAAATATGCACTTTGGTTTGTATCATCAAGTCTTACTTGTCTTGTAAGGCCTGGATAATGTGGAATTGCAACATTTGTTCCAGTTGGTGGTTGTGAAAATGCGTACTTAGGTAATAGTTCTAAAGTAGGACTAAAGACCCCAACTATACCACCACCTACTCCAATTTCAAATTCATAAGAACTACTAACAGTTCTTTCACGTTTGTTATCATTATCTAATTTATTATTAGGAGAGTTTGTTTCCCATATATCTTCAAACTCTGTACCACTCATTGGATTTGTTGTATTCAATGTTGTACCATCATCAGCAGTACCTAATCTTCTTCTAAATCTAGAAGAAAATATTGTTCTAAATGTAGATGCAAGTTCTGGTGAGTATGTTGTTGTATCAGATGTAAAATCGACAACATCACCAGCAGCTGGATTTCTTATCTTCATAGAATGAAGTTGTGCTTCTGCAATAGAAGTTGCAATAGATACTTCACCAAATACATTCCAACCAGCAGGATGAACTGATCTTATAATACTATCTCTCCAAATATTAATAGATTCACCAACCTTTACTACATAAGAGTAATCTTGATAAAATCTAGAATCTTGAATCTTCATTTGTTCTTCGTTGAGTTGTCCTTTAAATCCAGAGTAATCACCACTAGAAATAACTATTGCACCATTACTTGCAGATGCTTCTGCATGAACACATTGATGAGCAGTTGCATTTGCACTAGCCGTAGTTATAGAATCACCTTCAGTAAAGTGTTCTATTTCAGATTTTATTTCTAATAATTGTAATGTACTATCATAAGATTCTATAGTTCCATTAAAAGATGTTATTACATCGCCTTTATTAAATGTACCACTTACATTCTTTACAATTACATTTTTATTGAAAGTGACAGTAGGTGGACGAACATAACCTACACCATAGTCTTTCATTTGTATTTCTAATATTCTTCCAATACCATCAGTTGTAGTAGCAAGAACTTTTGCATTTGATCCTGTAGAAGATGTTATTGTAACATCTGGAAGTTTTGTATAACCATTACCTTTTTTAGTAACTCTTATTTTTCTTATTGATGTTCTTTGTGCAGAAAGTAAAGTTTCACTTTCTAAAATAATATTATGGCCATTTTCTAGTAGGAGTCCACTATTATCTCCTAGTTGTTCTTCTTGTTGTAACTCATGCAGTTCACCATTCGTATCTTTTATAATTAACTTATTGTGATCTGATGCTCCTTCTAAAACAATATTATCTGGGTATGTATCATTTTCTATTGTTAGAATACCACCCAATACAGCTATATTAGCAGTTGCATCAACTCCATTTGTGTTTGCATTATTAAAAGTTACAGTATCGTTATAAGTATATCCTGTACCACCATCTTCAATATAAACGTCAGTTACGCCACCAGTTCCAATACTTCGCACTTCACCCTTAACTCCAACCGAAACATCTTGGGGTAAAGAAAAATGAATAATATCATTAACTCTATAATATTGTCCTCTACTAGAAAGACTAATATTATTTGTAATACCAACAACTCTTGCAGTAATAGTAAGATCTAAAGTATTAGAAACACCAGTAACAATCTCCCCTATAGAACCTTCTTCTCTTATTTGTTCATCACTCTCTGTAATAAGAGTATCTCCATCTTCTGATAAAAGTAAATCAGCACTACCAGAGTCAAAAGTTCCTATAATAGTTCCACGATCTAAATTTAATTCTGCAATAACATCTGCACCATAGATAAATTTAGTAACACTCTGTACAACAGCTGTTGCACCAGATGTTTCTCCAGTAACAGTTTTTCCAACCAATTGAGAAAAATCTGAATTACCATCTTCTCTAACTCTCATAAGATAGTCAGTGCTCCACTGACCATCAGAAAGTTTCATCATATTATCTTTTGGGTATAATAAACTGGATTCTTGATCAAACAATATTCTGAAGAATAACTTGTGACCTTCTTCTGTACCTCTTGCTTCGTATAAATCTTTTACACTTTTAATTAGATTTCTTATATCAATATTGTCTGTAATAGACTCAGGCAAAGATTCTAAAAATGATTTTTTAAATTTATCAAAGAAAGTATAAACTGTATTATCTATATCTGCATACGCTAATAATTGTTGTATGTTTTGTATAGGATTACCTTGATAATCATTAACAACAGCTCTTGCACCAGAAGTTAATCCAACTACATTTTCACCTTTTGCAAATTTTTGTTGTGAACTAATGTAGAGTTTACCAGTAGAGTCATAATCATCTACCAGTATTGTTGCAGTATATTTACTTTTTTCTCCACGAATAGTTTCACCTTCTTGAAACTTACCCACAGAACTTTCAAGAACAATTTTGTCATCATTGTTATCAAGGATTAAATTATTGGTAAGTGTTTCTTGTGCTAGATAATCATTAGAACCACCTAATGTTAAACAACCAGCTTCTAAAAATTGATAGTAGTGTTTAACGAAAGATGCAAACAAAGGATGTTCAGAACGAACAAACTCTGGTAGTTGTTCCTCAATATGAGGAGATACTTTACTTTCTAATTTAGATGTTCTAGGACAGCCTGACATTATTAATAACCACTAGATGAAGATGAACTTGATGATGAAGATGATGAACTACTTGCAGTACTTGATACTGAAGTTGATGATGTTGTTGTTCCAAATGTTACTGTACCAGTTCCTGTAGTTGTTCCACCAAAAGAACCTACATTTGTATGTGAGCCAACTGATGCAGTTGTTCCATTTTGATCTGTCTGTGCAATTATAGAAGAACCGCCAAGATCAATAGAGATAAGTTGATTTCTTACTGGAATAATATCATTTGAATCTGGTATGGTAAATACGTGAATTGTACCATTTTCATTAACAGTAGATGTAACATTTAAATCTGTAATACTAATTGCACCTGTGGTATAATTAATAGTTCCAGCAGTATTGTTTACATATGTTCTAGTATCTGCAACCATTCTATAAAGTCTAACAACACCAGAACCATTATCATCTAAAAAGTGTGTTTCAGTAGAACCAGCAATCGTAAATCCTGTAGAAGATATAACAGGAGATTCATTACCATCATATGGATGATATATTTTATTATAAAAATTTATGTCATATTGTTTTGATGTTGATATGGTAGGAGTAATGGCTTTGTATAATCTTATGTTCATAATGTTACTTAAAATAGAACTATCAGAATTATCAACTAGTCTAGATAATTCTGAATATCTAAACATACCATCAAACCTTTCTAAAATATCTCCACTATAATTACTTACAAGGGTATCAATAGCACTTTGTAAATCAGTAGCAGTTTTTACAGTTTTATTAGGATCATATCTAAAGTCTATATCTACAATAACATATAAAACTTCTGGATCTATTATTACTGGTCTTACTGATGCAATATTATATTGTTTTAAATCTGAAATAATATTTGCCTTTTGTGTTTGTGTAAGAGTTGTTCCAGCAGTAGGAGATATTGAAACATATACCTGTCCATATATTGGTGGATCATTATCTTCTCCACCCCATACTTGAATACTTTTTACGTTTGGATAAACTTTAGGAATAAGTGCCTTATAATCAAATGCAGTAACAGCTCTGTTTTGTGCAGTATAACTTAATGGTGCATAATACTTTATTGATTGTATACTCTCTGGAATATCACCACCAGTTGCTTCTGTAGTAGTCGTTACAATTCCACCACTTTGTCCACCAATACTTGGTGAAGAAAATATAGATGAACCATTAGCCTCTTTTTGATTTGTAACAACATATTCTAATATAACAATATTACCATCTACTAAACCTTGACCTAAAACATTATCGCCAAAGTAAACTTCAAATTCTCCATGATGATCTTCTTGTAAAAAGTATACAGGAGATGTTGCAGTAACATTTGTTAATTCAGTTGCAAGAGTATATGTAGTGAGTGAGGTATCAGTTGCAGATGTTTGAACTGAAACTTTTAGTGTTGTTGTATCAGCTCTATTACTAGTAATAATAAATTTCTTATCTGGATTGTTACTGTCTACAGTATACTTTGCTTTTGCAAGTGTACCTTCAAAGATAGAAACATTTACAAAATTAGCACGACTGCCAGATACTGATGCCGTTATATCTTCATTTACTAAAAACCCATAAGTTGTTCCATCAAAGTTTGTTGTAAACCTTGTTCCTTTACTCATAGTAACAGAAGTAATATTTCCATTAGATACTGGTACTGATATATCAATAACTGCTTTTGGAGCTCTTGCAGAACGAGGAGTATAACCTAATGTTTTTGCGTGTGATACGACAGAGTCACGAGTCGTTGCAGTATCTAAAAACATTTCGTTTGTAAAATAATTTGCATTCATCGCTAGGTAATGTGTATTATATGCAAGAAGATCTACAAGAGTAGATAAACCAGAACCTTCAAAATTATAATCTGAAAATTCACTTTGTCCTTTTAAATAGGTTTTTAAATTTGTTTTGATGCTATCAAAATCTAATTCTGTTACTTGTAATTTACCAGCCATTTTATCTTAATCTCTCTAAAAGTATATTCATTGATTGAACACCACTAGGTGAATTTATCAAAAAGAATGTTATCGTAACATTATAAGTATTGTTATCAAAATCTTCAGTAGTATCAATACTTACTAATTCTGCTCTTGGTTCATAGGTTTCTATCAAATCTCTTACAAATGTTTTAATAGAACTTGATACTGCACTAGTCATTGGTTCAAAAAGAGCTTTACGAATATCAGAACCAATCTCTGGTTGGAATGGTCTTTCTCCTTTATTCGTATTAATTAAATTTCTTACACTTGCTTTAACAGCTTCTACGTTTGATAGTTTTGCAATATCGCCAGTAACTGGGTGCTTAACCAAATTTAAATTTATATCAGTAAATACTTGTGCATTTCTAGTTGAGTCACTTGTACTCTCTGCGTCTTTAAATGCACTTGGATTTGCAACCATTACGTTTCTCCCTATTTGTATTTATAACGATTTCTACAAATCATGGAACGCTCGATTTATAATATGTTGCTCTGCAATCTCATCTTTAGATTGTCCATGATATTCTACTGCATGATGTTCTTCAATCATCTTTTTATTAATATTCGTATCAAACACCCACAGTTCACCAAGTATTCTACCAAACTTTCCTCTTCCATCTTTGGAAGTTTTAATTGTAACATCTCCACCATCTAGCCATTTTTTTAAAAATTCTGTTGCGGCCTTTCCATATGGTTTTTCAAATGGATCACTTGTTCTTGACTCTGGTGTATCAATACCATATAGTCTAATCCTTTGATCTCGTAACCAAACACCAAACCCTAAGTCAATGTCTACATCAACTGTATCACCATCAACTACATTTGTAACTTTACATTTATATTCAAACATTCTAATCCCCTACTTTAACATTACTATCACTACTTGCACTATGTCCACATGATGCAAGATCTCCAGAATTACAAACTTTAACGCCACCAATTTTAACCTTCATACCAGAACCAGCAGAAATTGTTGCTGAATCATGTGGTGACAAACCATGAGAAGCAACTGAATCACCATCTACTATAATTAATTTTCCATTCGCCTTTACTTTAGTTTGTGATGCACTTAGAGCACCACCAGCTGTATCATCTTTTCTACATACACTAGGCATAATACTGTGCAATCTGTCCTAGTTCAGTTGTTGTTTTTCCATTGTATTGTGTTATCATATCTGATCTATTACCAGACTCCTTACACCCAAGATGAATCCAAGGCATACCAGAACCAGTAGTTCTATATTGTAGTATGATAGAATCGTGTGGTAAGTTTTCTCTAATCCATATTGCAATCTCAAAGTATTCTCCTTTACTTGCATCTGCAACCTGTATGTCAACTGCTTCACCTAATGAATGTGCAGAAGATGTGCCAGGCCTTGATTCAAAATATCCCATGTTAATTCTTAGTTTAGGATATTCTGCAAGTAATGGATCTAAACAATTAACTGCAAGAACTCTTAATTTATTAATAATCTTTTCTGCTTCTTCTTTACCCTTGTTTATTTTCTGTCCTACAGGTGGTGCAAGTGTAAGTTTGGAAAGTTTATACTTTGAAGATATATACATATTGTAATCTATAGATCCATCATCTGGAAGTTTTATCAATGAAGGTTTTACTATTGATGTAACCTTTGCGGCTTCTGTATAAATTAAATTATTTTGTCCAGTTGAATATCCATGTTCTCCTCCAAGATCTGGAACTGTTGGAATTGATATCAGTGGTCTTGATGCACTTTCTGAACTATAAGATCCATCTAAAGAATTATAACTATAATCTGAAGATGAAGAGGGTAATGCATTTCCAGATGCAACAGCAGCTTTAATATCTGCATCTGATTTTGGAACATCATCTTCACCATATACAGATTGTTCATCTGCCAATGCACTTAGATCTTTTGCACCCAGTACTGTAGCTTCTAATGGTGCGTCAACTTCTTTACCTTCACTATATAAATTTACACCAGAACTATCTCTATATTTTGTATCTTCTACTTTTTCTACATCTTTTCTTTCTTTAGAACCATTTAAATCTATCGAACTACCTTTTAAGTTCATAGCACCACCACCAAGAATATCAATAGTGCTATTTCCATTTATCATTATTGAACTTGGAGATTTTATACTAATAAACCCATCTGAATTAATTCTACTTAATCCTTTTATATTGGTAAGGTATCTACCCTCTGCATTAATATTCATATCTGCTTGTGATTGTAATGTCATGTTTGATACAGATGTTGCCGTTAGTTCTTTCTGTGCTGTAAACTCTATAGAGTCATTTGCGTAAAATCTCATATTCTTACCAGCATGAATATTAATATTCTTACCAGCGTGTAAATCTATATTCTCATCTACTTGTCCTGTTAACGAGCCACGCACATATAAATCTGCATCACCATCACAGTAGACTTCAATATTTCCTCTTACTCTTAACTTTTTATTCTGATGCACAATTTCATAATCATCACCAATAATCTTTGTAACCTTTGTACCATCTGGATGTACTTCGTAAAAAGTACCAGACCTATGATATTCATGTATACGTTCATGGCCTGGTGTATCATCAAACTCTACGATATGACCAGACTCCGTTTCCTTTACATGATTGTATGGATACTTTGATGCATACTGTGTTTCTGGTTCTCCTACCAGATCATCTATTCTTTGTCTTTTAAGATTGACTACAGGGTGCTGTTTAGTTGCATCATTTACTGCAAGTCTATTTGTATCAACTTCATTTACTCTACGAGGATAGAAAGAACGAGGATCAGCAAAACCATTAAGTGATTGTTGAGTAGAAACTTTTAGATTTACTTCTGTACCTTTTGCTGGTGGATTTTCAAATTTAATCTTTCTTTCTTCTATTTCATATGCCATTAAACATCCACTCCTCTTTCTCTTGCAAAATCAGTAACAGACTTTTTTCCTGTCCTTACAGATTGTGGTATCTGAATTTTAAACTCTGCTGGATAAAAATGACCCATATCATTAGGTACAGTATTTTTCATTCTAAATGGTTTAAATGCAGAACGAGCTCTTCCTGTATAATTACTATCTCCTCTCGTACCATCATCCCAAGAACCATCTGGTCTGTATATTGTTACATCAACTGCAACACCATAGTTATGCCATGAACCGCCAGGACTTGCAGCTTTAACTTTTGGATCATTATATAACTCTTGTTGTTGTGCATAATTTCTATAACCAGACTTGTCACCTATTGACATATCCCAACCACTATTAGATTCAAGAAAATTATTAATACCTTGTGCAACCCTATCTCTTGCAAATGGTATCAATTCATTTACCTTCCTTGCAGTTCTAGTTCCATAGTTAGATAAAGGAAAATCATTTTTAGTGTATGTTCTTCCACCAGCAAATTCTGCTGATGAAGGTTCAGTATTCATGAATGATGAAGGTGGTGAATTTGTTGCTTTATCTGGTACACCATCTTTAGTAACTAATACTGTGGAGTCTTTAGAACTTGCTGGTAAGTCGAACTCTGATGTTACTCCATCTGCGATAACTACATTCTCACTTATCTTACCTCGTTCACGATTTTGACCTTGCGAATAATCATAGGGAGCTCCACCTTGAGGAGCACCATTAGGGCCGATGTAGCCAGGTATCGTTCCAAACACCATAGGTTCTTGTAGAAAGTCTGGATCTCTCCAGAAACCAATTACCCACGTTCCTTCTATCGGGCCTGTCGGAGAAGTTCCTACACCACCAGCGGAAGCAGATGTACAAGGTTGTATGCAAAACGCCCACGGCAAATCTTCTGTCGCAAGTTTTGTTTTATCTGATGTATGATAACCAAATACTCTAACTCGTACTCTTCCTAGTGACATAGGGTCTATACGATCTTCTACAACACCAACCCACCAGAGAAATCCATCTCTACCAGAAAAATATGATAGTCTTTGTGTTTGCATAAAAAAATCCCTTTGGAGTATTTATACTGCAAAGGGAAAGTTAGTTAAGAAACAAAGAAAGGAAAATTAATCACATTGTAGTTTGTTTACAATTGTACCATTAGAATTATATTTTTGAGAAATCCAACACATTCTTTCATGTTTGTTGGTAGCCCAATTTGCAATCACATTCTTGTTGATATTTGTATTACCAACATTTACTTGATTACCATTAAAGAGTTGATTTAATAACAACCCAATCATTTGTTGTTTAAGTGCATCTTGATTATTCATTCGCAATTCAAATGCGTTAAGTGGATGGCAACCCACAGTAATTAAAGTTATTATTAATAATATTTTTTTCATTGTATAGTTCCTAAATTCTTTTGTTCTTTGTACGCATCTATTATAATCTTTGTATAGATAGGTTCTAATTCCAAATTGTAACGATTAAATTCATTTTGACTAATACTATACCTAGTATAAGGAGCCCAACCAAAGAACTGTCTGAAATGAGATTTTCTATTCATAAGACCATTATTAAATAAATCGTAGATTAGATTTTGTGCAACTCTAAACTTTTCAAGACACTTGTTAACAGAACGTCCTTGTGGAACTGCACCTTCACATGGAACAAGATCCGTTAGTTTTTCATGAATGTTTTTATAACCTTCATGAAGAGCCCAACTTATTATAAACAAATCATCTTGAATATAATAATCATCTGACTCGTATTCATACCAATCTAAAACTTTATTGCCTGCCCTATTTCCGTTTGCATCACTCATTATATACTCCAATCTCTCTTAGACCATATAGGGGCAAAATTACGTCCATAGTCAACATAGACAGTACAAGGTTTACCAAGTTTCTTTGCCATCGACTTACACTTTGCTAAAGTGTCAGATGTAAAAGTAACAAACTTATCGTCATTTAAAAATAAACTAAACTTTGGGGTTAACTTAACTTTTGGTAATGGTTGTCCAAACATATTATTATTTCCTCTCTCAAATTATACTTATATTATATACTGATTCGTTTTGCGTGTCAAGTAAATAATTAAAATCTTGTAAAAAAACAATCATGTCCTAGATCATTGGTATCAAGAATTATATCTCGTACCCTTTCTCTATCTAAGGAATCGCCATCGCCCCAATTACAAGTATTATTTTCTTCTAAACATCTGTTTAAATACTTGTTAGTTGCTTCGACCACCATATCTTTAGTCAACCCATCAATAGGATAAACACCATCAACATGATTGTAAAAAGACCATACATAATCCAGAAACATTGTCGTATAAATGTTTCTTTGTTCTATAGGAAGCTTTAAATCAGAATTATTAAATTTCTCATGTACTAAATTATTCATATTCTCTCTCTTTTATTAACTATACTTACAGTATACACTGATTCGTTTTCTGTGTCAAGTATTATTTTTACACAACCTCATAAGGTTTATCCCACTTACCAACTCCAATATGCATATAGTATGCAGTATCAAAATAATCTGTCATGGCATCTGAATCATCATACCATTCTTTTCCACCATTCAAAGAAGGTGCAACTTTCATAATCTTATAAACTTTGTCTAAGATTTTTGCATTCTCTTTTCCGTAGAAATCTTCTGTATAGTAATGATTGATTTGGTGATGATCATTATTTAAAGAACCAACTTTAATTTCTTGAGTCCATCTATCCCTATATTTCCAATCTTTGAATGCAGGGCCTTTCATAATGGAAACTTTAACACTTGAATGATGATCACGAACCACAGAAAATTTATACTGTGGAAGTTCTTTCTTTAAAGTATTTCGGATATGTTTAACGTCATCAGTTGAAATATATGCCATTCGTTTTTCTCTCTTTCTCTTGTTTACGAATCACTATACCATGTTCTGATAACAAAGTCAAGTCTTTTTT